>Ga0160472_100273_pt1 | contig 57478 bp, 52 predicted proteins | sample HID1973M_E11MG_FD_108267 | JGI IMG/M metagenome (GOLD analysis project Ga0160472, IMG submission 108267) | Enriched mosquito-associated microbial communities from UW Madison campus, WI, USA - HID1973M_E11 MG | ecosystem: Host-associated > Arthropoda: Insects > Digestive system > Unclassified ... | reverse complement strand
GGCCTGCTGACCACCATCGGCCTGTCGGCCAAGAACGCCATTCTTATCGTGGAATTCGCCAAGCACCAGTACGAGCAGGGCCACAGCCTGGTCGAGGCGGCCGTCTCGGCGTCGCGCATGCGTCTGCGCCCCATCATCATGACGTCGATGGCGTTCATGCTGGGCGTGCTGCCGCTGACGGTCTCGTCCGGCGCGGGCGCGGGCAGCCAGCACGCGATCGGCACCGGCGTGATCGGCGGCATGATCACGGCGACCGTCCTCGCCATCTTCTGGGTGCCGCTGTTCTTCGTCGCCGTGAATTCGCTCTTCAAGGCGAAGCACAAGCCGGTTGAACACGACGAAGGCGGCGATGGCAGCGCTGGCGCGGCTGTCGAGAAGGGGGCGCTGTGATGAAACGGATCCTCCTTGCCACGGTGGTTGCCGCCGCCCTCGCCCTGCAGGCCGGCTGCACGCTGATGCCCGACTACAAGCGCCCCGCCGCCCCGGTGGAACCCGCGTACCCGCAAGGCAACGCCTACCGGCCGCAGGACCTGGCCGGCGCCGCCAACACGCCGCCCGCGCCTGAATTCGGCTGGCGCGACTTCTTCTCCGACCCGCGCCTGCAGCGGCTGGTCGAGATCGCGCTGCAGAACAACCGCGACCTGCGCGTGGCCGTGCTCAACGTCGAGGCGTTCCGCGCGCAGTACCAGATCCAGCGCGCCGAGCTGTTCCCGTTCGTGGCGGCCTCCGCCACGGCGACGAGACAGGACCTGCCGCACGACCTGTCGATCACCGGCAAGCGCATGATCAGCGCGGACTACGGCGTGACGGTGGGCACCACCTCGTGGGAACTGGACCTGTTCGGCCGCATCCGCAGCCTCAACGAGGCGGCGCTGCAGCAGTACTTTGCGACCGACGAGGCCCGCCGCAGCGCGCAGATCTCGCTGGTGGCGAGCGTGGCCAATGCCTACTTCGGCTGGCGCGCCGACCAGGCGCTGCTCGACGTCACGCGCGACACGCTGTCCAACTACGAGCGCAGCTACGGCCTCACGCGCCGCAGCTACGAGGAAGGCATCGCCTCGCGGCTCGACCTGCGCCAGTCGCAGACCGCCGTCGAGAACGCGCGCGCCCAGTTCTCGCGCTACACGCGACTCGTGGCGCAGGACGAGAACGCGCTGGTGGCGCTGGTCGGCGCCAGCCTGCCCGACGACCTGCCGGCGCCGCTCGGCCTCGAGCAGAAGCTGCTGACGGAAGTGCCCGCCGGCCTGCCGTCGGACCTGCTGCAGAGCCGGCCCGACATCCTGGCCGCCGAGCACCGCCTGGAGTCGGCCAACGCCGACATCGGCGCGGCCCGCGCCGCGTTCTTCCCGCGCATCAGCCTGACGGCCTCGGCCGGCACCGCCAGCGCCGAGCTCTCCGGCCTCTTCAAGGGCGGCTCGGGCATCTGGCTGTTCGCGCCGAGCATCCAGCTGCCGCTCTTCACCGCCGGCAGCCTGAAGGCGAGCCTGGACCTGACGAAGATCCAGAAGGAAGCCAACGTCGCGCTCTACGAGAAGACCATCCAGACCGCCTTCCGCGAAGTGGCCGACGGCCTCGCCGCGCGCGGGACCTACACCGACCAGCTGGCGGCGCAGGTGCGCTTCGTCGAGGCGTCGCAGGATGCCTACCAACTCGCCGACAAGCGCTATCGCACCGGGGTGGACAGCTATCTCGCCGTGCTGGACGCGCAGCGCTCGCTCTACAACGCCCAGCAGTTGCTGATTGCCGCGCGGCTGGAGCAACTGACGAGCGAGGTCAATCTCTACAAGGCGCTCGGCGGCGGGATGAACGAGCAGACGGGGACGGCGCAGGGGCAAGGTCCTGCCGGCAGCGGTAACATGCCAGCCTCGTCCTGACCCGATTTGCCTGCGCCATGCCCCTGATCGACCTGAAGAACCTGCAGCAAGCCGCCCTCGCCTTCGGCGAGGCGCGCGGCTGGGGCAAGTACCACAGCCCCAAGAACCTCGCGATGGCGCTCAGCGTCGAGGTGGCCGAACTGGTGGAGATCTTCCAGTGGCAGACCGAGGCGCAGTCGCGCGGCGTGATGGCCACGGACGAGCGCGAGCACGTCGAGCAGGAACTGGCCGACATCACGATCTACCTGACGCAGCTGGTGACCGCGCTCGGCGTCGACCTGAATGCCGCCATCGAGGCGAAGATGGCGATGAACGCGCGCAAGTATCCGCTGCCCGACGGCGACGACTGAGCCCTGGGTCCTGAACCCCGTTGCAGCACGAGAAGCCGGCCCTACGCGCCGGCTTCTTCACTTCCGGCGCCCGGAACTCCCGGTCCCGCTCCACGTCGGATACAGTACCAAGTCCGCCCCGGCGGATCACAGCGTCCCCCGGCCCCCGCCGGGCAAGCGCGCCGTACTGGCCCGGCACCCCTGCCGCCCGGACACAGGAGACAGCCCCGATGGACCTGCGCCAACGCAACCACATCGACACCGTCATCCAGACCACCACGCAGCAGGCGTCGGCGGCGGCACGCGCGCACGACGCCATCATCCGCAGTTCCTGGCAGCGCTGCGTCGACCAGTACGGCCTCGACCCCTCGCACATGCAGGAAGCGCGCATCCTGCCGCAATCGCGGCTGCGCGAGCACCAGGAGCGCATCGACGACTTCACGCGCATCGCCCGCCACGGCCTGCAGGCGCTATATACCCAGGTGGCCGGCATGGGCTATGTGCTGCTGCTGACCGACCGCGACGGCGTGACGGTCGACTATCTCGGCGACCCGAACGCGGCGGTCGCGCTGCACCGCGCGGGCCTCTACCTCGGCGCCGAGTGGAGCGAGCGCGGCGCCGGCACCTGCGCGGTGGGTACGGCGCTGGCCACCGGGCAGGCACTCACCGTCCACCAGGCCGACCATTTCGACGCCACCCACATCCCGCTCACCTGCAGCGCCGCCCCGCTGTTCGACTCGCAGGGCATGCTCAACGCCATCCTCGATATCTCCGCGCTGCACTCGCCCGAAGCCAAGGAGACCCAGGCGCTGGCGCTGCAACTGGTACGCGTCTATGCGGGGCATATCGAGAATGCCTACTTCCTGCGCTGCCACCGGCAGGACTGGATCCTGAAACTGAGCGCCACGGCGGAATTCCTCGACGTCAACCCGGAATACCTGGTCGCCCTCGACGCGCGCGGGCGCATCTGCGGGCACAACCGGCAGGCGGAACTGATGCTGGCGCGCGAGTTGCGCGATGGCACGCCCGCGCTCGGCATGCCCTTCGAGGCCCTGTTCGGTGCCCGGCCGGAAGACCTGGGCCGCTTCGTCTACTCCTGCCCCAGCGAGCAGCGCGTGCTGGCGCTCACGCGCAGCGGCACGCGGCTGTATCTCAGCGCCCTGCCCCCGGCGCTGCGCTGGCGCGAGCGTCATGTCGTCGATGCGCAGCCGTCTTCGGCGCTGCCCCAGCCGCTGGCCGCGCTGTCGGGCGGCGATCCCGCGCTGCAGCAGCAATTGCAGCGTGCGGCGCGGCTGGTCGACTCGCCCATCAACCTCCTCATCAACGGCGAGACCGGCAGCGGCAAGGAGTACTTCGCCAAGGCGCTCCATCACGCCAGCGCGCGCCGCGACGGCCCCTTTGTCGCCGTGAACTGCGCGGCGATTCCCGAGACGCTGATCGAGAGCGAACTGTTCGGCCACCTGCCGGGCAGCTTTTCCGGCGCGGGTTCACGCGCCAAGCGCGGGCTGATCCAGGAAGCCGACGGCGGCACGCTGTTCCTCGACGAAATCGGCGACATGCCTCGCGAACTGCAATCGCGCCTGCTGCGCGTGCTGGCCGAGGGCGAGGTGCTGGCGATCGGCGCGTCGAAGCCGGTGCCGGTGAACGTGCGCGTGATCTCGGCCACGCACCATGCGCTCGACGCGCTGATCCGCGACGGCAGGTTTCGCGAGGACCTGTACTACCGCCTCAACGGCGCGCGCTTCGCGCTGCCGGCGCTGCGCGAGCGGACGGATCTCGACTGGCTGACGGACAAGCTTCTGGCCCCGCGCCACGGCGAGCCGGCCGTGACGGTGTCGGACGGCGCGCGGGCGCGGCTGCGCCGGCATCGCTGGCCGGGCAACCTGCGCGAGTTGCGCAATGTGCTGGAGTACGCGCGGGCGGTCTGCGTCAATGGCGTCATCGATGTGGATGACTTGCCCGACGGCATTGGCGAGACGGAGGCGCTGGCGGCGCCGCTGCCCGCCAGTGTCCCGGTGCCGTCCGACCAGCCGGATCTCCATGACCTGCCGCCCGACGCCCAGCTGCTGATGCAATACCTGCGCGCCGCGAGCTGGAACCTGAGCGCGGTCGCCCGCCAGATCGGCGTGAGCCGGATGACGCTGTACCGGCGCATGGAGCGGTATGGCATCCAGTCGCCGAACCGCAGGGATACGAGCCACCACTGAGCGGTGGTTCCGATACGCCGATACGCCTGTCCCAGCCTGTACACCTGCCCTGTGACACCTGTCACGGGAGAGCCCTCCTGACGCGCCGCCGTACACCCGGATTCCAAGGGTTATCCCTGAGGAAATCCGTCCCGTAGGCCCGTTTTCCTGTCCCTTTCCTGTCCCTTTCCTGCCCCTTTCCTGCTCGCTTCCCGCTGGCACACCGGTTGCGATATGTCCCGCACGACAATCACAACCGGCAGGAGACAGGCATGCACCCGGCATCCCGGCCACTGGTCGGCATCATCGCCAACCCCATCTCCGCACGCGACATCCGCCGCGTGATCGCCAACGCCAGCAGCCTGCAGCTGGCCGACCGCGTGAACATCGTGCTGCGCCTGCTGGCGTCGCTGGCGGCCTGCGGCGTGGACCGGGTGCTGATGATGCCCGACCGCGAAGGGCTGAAGGTCATGCTGGCGCGGCACCTGTCGCGCCGCCAGGGGCCCGACGCCGCGCTTGCCGCCGTGGAATTCCTCGACATGCCGGTCACCGCCCGCGTGGACGACACCCTCACCGCCGCCCGCATGATGGCCGACGCCGGCGTGGCCGCCATCATCGTGCTCGGCGGCGACGGCACCCATCGCGCCGTGGTGCGCGAATGCGGCGCGGTACCGGTGGCCGGGCTGTCGACCGGGACCAACAACGCCTTCCCCGAGATGCGCGAGCCCACCATCACCGGGCTGGCGACCGCGCTCTATGCCACCGGTCAGATTCCCGCGAGTTATGCATTGTCGAGCAACAAGCGACTCGACATTGATATCGTGAATGCAGACGGCCATGTGCAGCATGACATCGCCATCGTGGACGCCGTGATCTCCCACGAACGCTTCATCGGCGCCCGCGCGCTCTGGAAGACCGACTCCCTCGCCGCCGTCTACGTTTCGTATGCCGACCCGCAGGCCATCGGCTTCTCGGCCATCGCGGGTCTGCTCGATCCGGTCGGCCGGCACGAGGCTGGCGGCCTTGCCATCGAGATCGGCGCGCCAGAGGCCTGCGAGTTCGCGCTAACCGCGCCCATTGGCCCGGGCCTGCTCGCCAGGGTGCCCATTGCCGGCTGGCAGCGCCTGGAACACGGCGAGCCGCTGCACGTGCGCCAGCGCGCCGGCATCGTCGCACTCGACGGCGAGCGCGAGCTGGCCTTCGGCCCGGCCGACGAAGTCACCATCACGCTGCGCGAGCACGCCTTCCACAGCATCGACGTGGCCGCCTGCATGCGCTACGCCGCACGCGCCCGCCTGATGCGCAGCGGCCCGCCCGCGCGCATGCCGGTGCCCGAGTTTTCCACACCGCTGTCTTATCCCTGACCTCAGGCCCGATCCTCACCCCGATCTTTGCAGTTCCACCCCAGAAGGAGACAACCATGGCAAAAGACCCGTCCGGGCTGCCGCTCGACAAGGAAACCCTGCTCACCGTCTACCGGAAGATGCGCACCATCCGCGATTTCGAGGAGCGCCTGCACGTGGACTTCTCGCGCGGCGACATCCCCGGCTTCGTCCATCTGTATGCGGGCGAGGAAGCCGCCGGCGTCGGCATCCTGCATCACCTCAATGACGGCGACCGCATCGCCAGCACGCACCGTGGCCACGGCCACTGCATCGCCAAGGGCGTCGACCCCGTCGCGATGATGAAGGAGATCTACGGCAAGAAAGGCGGCTCCTGCAACGGCAAGGGCGGATCGATGCATATCGCCGACCTGTCGAAGGGGATGATGGGCGCCAACGGCATCCTCGGCGCCGGCGCGCCGCTGGTCTGCGGCGCGGCGCTGGCGGCCAAGTTCCGCGGCAAGGGCGAGGTCGGCATCACGTTCTGCGGCGACGGCGCGTCGAACCAGGGCACCTTCCTCGAAAGCCTGAACCTGGCGGCCGTGTGGAACCTGCCGGTGATCTTCGTCATCGAGAACAACGGCTACGCCGAGTCGACCTCGCGCGAATACGGCACGGCGGTGGACAGCTACGTCGACCGTGCCGCCGGCTTCGGCATCCCCGGCGTGACGGTGGACGGCACCGACTTCTTCGCCGTGCACGAGGCCGCCGGCGAAGTCATCCGCCGCGCTCGCGAAGGCGGCGGCCCGTCGCTGCTCGAATGCAAGATGGTCCGCTTCTACGGCCACTTCGAGGGCGACGCGCAGACGTACCGCGCCGCCGGCGAACTGGACGATATCCGCAGCAACAAGGACTGCCTGAAGAAGTTCGCCGTCATGGTCACGCAGGCCGGCGTGATCGCCCGCGAGGAACTCGACGCCATCGACCGCGAAGTCGCCACGCTGATCGAGCACGCCGTGCAGGAAGCCAAGGCCGCGCCGCAGCCGGGGCCCGAGGACCTGCTGACCGACGTGTACGTCAGCTACTGATCGCCGCGCATCCACAGAACAGGAGACAACACCATGGCTCGCAAACTCAGCATGAAGCTGGCGATCAACGAAGCGATCGACCAGGAGATGACCCGCGACCCGAGCGTCATCATGATGGGCGAGGACATCGTCGGCGGTGCCGGCGCCGAAGGCGAGAAGGACGCCTGGGGCGGCGTGCTCGGCGTGACGAAGGGGCTCTACGCCAAGCACGGCGACCGCCTGCTCGACACGCCGCTCTCGGAGTCCGCCTACGTGGGCGCCGCCATCGGCGCCGCGGCCTGCGGCATGCGTCCCATCGCCGAACTGATGTTCGTCGACTTCATGGGCGTGTGCTTCGACCAGATCTACAACCAGGCCGCCAAGTTCCGCTACATGTTCGGCGGCAAGGCCGAGACGCCGGTGGTGATCCGCACCATGGTCGGCGCGGGCTTTCGCGCGGCCGCGCAGCACAGCCAGATGCTGACGCCGATCTTCACGCACATCCCCGGCCTCAAGGTGGTGTGCCCGTCGAATCCGTACGACACCAAGGGCCTGCTGATCCAGGCCATCCGCGACAACGATCCCGTCATCTTCTGCGAGCACAAGAACCTCTACGGGCTCGAAGGCGACGTGCCGGAAAACTCCTACGCGATTCCCTTCGGCGAAGCCAATATCGTGCGCGACGGCAAGGACGTGTCGATCGTCACGTATGGCCTGATGGTGCATCGCGCGATGGAGGCCGCCGCCACGCTGGCGAAGGAAGGCATCGAGGCCGAGGTGGTCGACCTGCGCACGCTGTCGCCGCTCGATATCGACACGGTGCTGGAGACGGTCGAGAACACCGGCCGCCTCGTCGTGGTCGACGAGGCCAGCCCGCGCTGCAACATTGCCACCGACATCGCCGCGCAGGTCGCGCAGCAGGCATTCGGCGCGCTGAAGGCCGGCATCGAGATGGTCTGCCCGCCGCACACGCCGGTGCCCTTCTCGCCGACGCTCGAAGATCTCTACATCCCCAGCGCGGCCCGCATCGCCGATGCCGCGCGCCGTACCGTGAAGGGAGGAAAGCACTGATGGCCGCCGAGAACACCCTGATTACACCCATCGTCATGCCCAAGTGGGGCCTGTCGATGCGCGAGGGCACGATCAACGACTGGCTCGTCGAGGAAGGCGCGCAGATCACCGTCGGCACGCCGATCCTCGACGTGGAGACCGACAAGATCGCCAACGCCGTGGAGGCCTCCGACGCCGGCACGCTGCGCCGCAAGGTGGCGGCCGTGGGCGACGTGCTGCCGGTCAAGGCACTGCTCGGCGTGATGGCGCCGGAGGAGGTCAGCGATGCCGACATCGATGCGTATATCGCCGCGTATGAAACGCCGGCAGATGATGAGGACGAGGAAGGCGAAGGCGCAGCGGCTTACCACTTCGCCGACGTCGACGGCCTGCGCGTGCGCTACGCCAGGCGCGGTGAGGGCGCCGACACCGTGCTGTTCATCCACGGCTTCGGCGGCGACCTCGACAACTGGCTCTTCAACCTTGACGCGCTCGCCGAAGGCCACACGGTGGTCGCGCTCGACCTGCCGGGCCACGGCCAGTCGTCGCCCTCGCTGCCGGGCACGACGCTGAAGGACCTCGCCGCCTTCGTCGCCCGCTTCATGGACACGCTCGACATCGAGCGCGCGCATCTGGTCGGCCATTCGATGGGCGGCGGCGTGGCCGCGCAACTGGCGCTCGACGCGCCGCAACGGGTGCAGTCGCTGTCGCTGGTCTCGCCGGCCGGGTTTGGCGACGAGGTCAACAGCGACTACACCGGCGGCTTCGTGCGGGCGCAGTCGCGGCGCGAGCTGAAGCCGGTGGTCGAGTTGCTGTTTGCCAATCCGGAACTGGTGAGCCGGCAGATGCTGGACGACCTGCTGAAGACCAAGCGGATCGACGGCATCACCGAGGCGCTCGATGCGCTCGGCGCCAGCCTGTTCGGCGACGGACGGCAGCGCGAGCAGCCGGGGCGGGAGCTGCCGGGGCAGCGGGTGCTGGTGATGTGGGGCGGGCAGGATCGGATCATTCCTGCGTCGCACGCGCAGAACGCGCCCGACGGGGCCACGGTGAAGGTGTTCGACGACGCCGGGCATATGAGCCAGATGGAGAAGGCGAACGAGGTGAATGCCTTGTTGAAGGCGCATGTGAAGGGGTGAAGTCGTGGCGTGGCGCCTTGCCATACCACCCCTCTCCCCAACCCTCTCCCCATGCGGGGAGAGGGAGTTCTTCCTCCCCTCTCCCGCATGCGGGAGAGGGGCCGGGGGAGAGGGCCACGCGCTACCATTGCCGACAACGCCCCGGACGCCATCCGCCCCATGCCCTTCACCCTCGTCGACATCCCCCGCGGTGCCGACCCGCTCACCGCCGAGCAATCCCTGCTCGCGCAAGCCGCGAGCGGGCAAAGCCTCGCGCACCTCTGGCAAGCGCCCGTCTGCCTCGTCGTGCCGCGCAGCTACCTGCGCTTCCCCGCCTTCGAACCCGCCCGCGAACAGTTCGCGCGGGACGGTTGTCCGGTGCATCTCCGACTCTCTGGCGGCGGCCTCGTGCCCCAGGGCCCGGGCATCCTCAACCTGAGCCTGGCGTACCCCGTGCGGGGCACCATGGGCACGATGGCGGATACCGTCTACATGCACCTGTGCGACATCCTGCGCCATGCGCTCGCGATCCTCGGCATCGACACGCACTGGCAAGCCGTGGAAGGCTCCTTCTGCGACGGTCGCTTCAACCTCGCCTGGGGACCACGGGAGGACGCCCGCAAGATCGCCGGCACGGCGCAGTACTGGCGGCGCGCGGGTGACCACCATGTCGTGCTGGCCCATGCCGTGCTGCTGGTCGATGCCGATCCGGCGGAGATCAACGCGCGCGCCAACGCCTTCGAGGCCGCGATCGGCAGCGGCAGGCGCTACGGGGCGGACCGGGTCGTCAGTGTCAGGCAGGCGCTGGACATGGCGGGGCGGACAGTGCCTGAGGACCTGATGGGAAGGATGGAAGCGGCATTGCGGGCGATGGTGGCAAACGCGGAATTGCCTGACGGTGTGTAGTGACTTGATATTCTGCGCGGCGTGTACGCCGCGCAGAACCTGCCACCTAACGCCCCGCCTCCCCATCCACCACCGCCTGCAACTCCACCTTCCTCACCTTCCCCGTCGCCGTCATCGGCAACTCATCCACCAGCCGCACCTCCGGCACCTTGTACGTCGCCATGTGTTCGCGACACCAGGCATGCAGGGCCTCCGCCGTCACGTCGCCGCGATACTCCGGCCGCAGCCGCACGAACGCCACCGGCACCTGCCCCTTCTCCGCATCCGCCCGTCCCACCACCGCCGATCCCAGCACCGCCTCGTGCCGCGCCAGCATGACCTCCAGCTCGGGCGGGAACACGCTCATGCCGCGCACCTTCAGCATCTCCTTGCGGCGGCCGAGGAAGTGGAGGTAGCCGTCGGCGTCGTAGGCGCCAATGTCCCCGGTGTGGAACCAGCCGTCGCGGATTGCCTCGGCGCTCGCCTCCGGTCGCCCCCAGTAGCCCTTGAGCAGGGACGGCGTGCTCACCACGATCTCGCCCTCCTCGCCGATGGGCAGCAGCGCGCCGGTATCGAAGTCGCAGATCTTGATGCGCGTGCCCGGCACGGGCAGGCCGACGAAGATCGGGCGGCCGTGCAGGTCGAGGTCGCCGTCCTGCATGCCGGTGGTGAAGGTGTCGCTGGTGTGCGTCTCGGTCATGCCCCATGCGCCCTCGGCGATGGTGCTGCCGGTCAGCGCGTGCCAGTCGCGGCGGATGTCGAGGGTCAGCTTGCGGATGAACGATGCCACCCGTGTATGCGCGAGCGAGCGCAGGTTGTGGCGCGGCAGCTCGGGGTGGCCCATCAGCTCGACCACGTTGTCGACCACCATGAACGTGCGGCTCACCTTGTAGCGGTCCACCGCCGTCATCACGGCGAGCGGGTCCCAGCGAGCCAGCAGTACGAGCGTAGCGCCGCTGAAGATCGGCAGGATCAGTCCGAGGTTCTCGCCCGCGATCCAGAACATCGGCAGGAAATTGAGGATGACCTCGGGCTTGTCCGGGGCAGCCAGCGGCTCGCCGCTGGCGCCGACGGTGCCGCTGGTGGCATAGGCGGACGCCGCGGTGTAGACCATGTCGCCCTGCGTATGCATGCAGCCTTTCGGCAGGCCGGTGGTGCCGCCTGTGTAATTCAGGGCGGCCAGCGTGTCGAGGTCGATGTCGATGTCAGGCAGCGTGGCGTGGCAGGTGCGGATGGCCGGCAGCAGGTCGATGGTGCCCGGCGGATGCTGCGCCGGCGCGTCGAGGCCGGGCGGCAGCGGCAGCGTCGGCGAGGTGGGCAGCATCTCTCCCTGCGCCGTCGTGAACACCGTCGACACCTTCGTCTGCGCGCGCACGGACAGCAGCAGCGGCGCGAGCTGGTCGGCGACGATGGCCAGGGTCGCTCCGGCATCGTTCAGCTCGTAGACCAGCTCCTCCTCCTTGAACAGCGGATTGACCGGCACGTACACCGCGCCCAGCTTCAGGATCGCGTAGAACACCACGTGGAACTGCGGACAGTTGCCCAGCATCACGGCCACGCGGTCGCCCGGGCCGATGCCGTGGCCGGCGAGCAGCGCGGCGCAGCGCTCGCTGAGGTCGTCGAGCTCGGCGTACGTCAGCGTGGCGCCGTAGAAGTGGATGGCGGGACGCTGCGGATGCTGTCGCGCCCACGCGCGCAGGTAGTGGGCGAGCGAGGTCCTGCCGTGCGGATACACCGGCTCGCGCGGCAGGCCGGCGGGCCAGATGGCGCGGTGGCGGGCTTCCAGCAGTTCGAAAAAACGGGACTCAGGGGTGGGCGCCTCTTGCATGGGTCTCTCTCCGTATCGTTGTCGATGGTCACCACGTATCCACGAAGCTCCGGCGCGGCCCACGGTCGCGCGCCGCGCCGGCCTGCAGGCCCGTGACGAGCCATTGGCGCGTGGCGGCGGGGTCGATCACCGCGTCGATCTCCAGCCCGGCCGCCGCGCTCATGGCGTGGCCGCGCTCGTACATCTGCGCGACGAGCTGCTGGTAGAGCGCGTCGCGTTCCGGCCCCTCGGGCAGCGCTTCGAGTTCCTTGCGAAAGCCGAGCCGCACCGCGCCTTCGAGTCCCATGCCGCCGAACTCGCCGGTGGGCCACGACACCATGAAGCCCGGCGCGCGGAAGCCGCCCGCCGCCATCGCCATCGCGCCCAGCCCGTAGCCCTTGCGCAGCACCACCGCCAGCAGCGGCACGCGCAGCTTGGCGCCCAGCACGAACAGTCGCGACACATGCCGCACCTGCGCCTTCGCCTCGATCTCGGGGCCGACCATGAAGCCCGGCGTGTCGACCAGCGAGACGATGGGCAGGCCGTGCGCGTCGCACAGTTGCATGAAGCGCGCGGCCTTGTCGGCGGCGTCGGCATCGATGGCGCCGCCGAGGTGGCGCGGATTGTTGGCGACGATCCCCACCGGCCGCCCTTCTATGCGCGCAAAGGCGGTGTGGATGCCGGTACCGAAGCCCGCGCGCAGTTCCAGCACGCTGCCCACGTCGGCAATGCCGTGCAGCGCGGCGCGCGTGTCGTACACGCGCAGGCGGTTCTCGGGCACCACGCCGCGCAGCCGCAGCGCGTCGGGCGCTTCCCAGCCCGACGTGTGGCCCTGGAAGTAGCCGAGGTACTGCTTCGCGGCGGCCACGGCCGCGGCCTCGTTGTCGACCAGCAGGTCGATCACGCCGTTGTGGTACTGCACGGGCGCGGGGCCGATGTCTTCGGGACGGAATACACCCAGCCCGCCGCCCTCGATCATCGCCGGGCCGGCCATGCCGATATTGGCGTCGCGCGTGGCGATGATGACGTCGCTGCAGCCGAGCAGCGCGGCATTGCCCGCGAAGCAGCGGCCCGACACGATGCCGACGACCGGCACCTCGCCGCTCAGTTCCGCGAAGGCGCCGAAGCTCGGCACGTAGAGCCCGGCCACGGAGGGAAAGTCCACGTCGCCCGGCCGGCCGCCGCCGCCCTCCGCGAAGATCACCGTCGGCAGGCCGTTCTTCAGTGCGACGTCGAGGATGCGGTCGGTCTTGATGTGGTTGCGCTTGCCCTGCGTGCCGGCCAGCACGGTCGCGTCATAGGCAAGCACCGCGCAGCGCGACTTCTCCGGCGCGAAGTGGGCGCCGTTGATGCCGCCGATGCCGGTGATCATGCCGTCGGCCGGAGTGTTGGCGATGAGGTCGGCCTCGCTGCGCCGGCTCGACTGCGCCGCCACGGCCAGTCCGCCGTATTCGATGAAGGAGCCCGGGTCGCACAGGTCGTCGACGTTCTCGCGGGCTGTGCGCTGGCCGCGCGCGTGGCGCTTGGCGACCGCCTCGGGCCGGGCCGCGTCGTACAGGAAGGCATGGCGGTCGATCACGCGCTGCAGGTCGGGACGGATGGCGCGCGGGTCGGCCGCTTCGTTCTGGCGGGTGGAGGCGTCGATGCCGGCGTCCGGCTCCAGCACCACCAGCACCTGCCGCTCGGCGGCCTGTGCGCCGGGTTCGAGCCGCACGTCGATCACGCGCCCGCCGCATTCGGCGACGACGGCGTGCTCCATCTTCATGGCGTCGAGCACGGCGACGGTCTGGCCGGGCTGGACGATGTCGTCCTCCCGCACGGACAGTTCGATCACGCGCCCCGACAGCGGCGCACGCACGGCGGCGAGGCCTTCGTCCACGGGTTCGTCGGAATCGGCGGCGCGGCGCACGGCAGGCGGGGCGTGAACGGCGTCGCCCAGCGCCGCCAGCCGCGCGGCATCCGCGTCGGCCAGTTGCTGCGCCGCTTCCACCAGTTCGGGGAGGATGGCCTCGAAGTGGCGCGTATGGACATCCTGCGTGGCGAACTCCTCGCGCGCCGCGAGGGCTCGCAGAAGCTGCAGGTTGGTCGGCACGCCGTCGATACGGAACTCGGCCAGCGCGCGCTGGAGGCGGCGCACGGCGTCGGCGAAGCGCGGCGTGGCGCTGGTGACGATCAGCTTGGCGAGCAGCGTGTCGTAGCTCGGCGCGGGGGCGTAGCCGGTGTAGCCGTGGGTGTCGACCCGCACGTCCGGGCCGGCCGGCGGATCGAAGCCTTCGAGCGTGCCGTGGGCCGGGCGGGCCAGTCCGCTTGCGTCGGTCGACTCGCCGTTGATGCGCGCCTGGATCGCGAAGCCGCGCGGCTGCGGCGGTGCGGCCGGATCGAGGCCGAGGTCGCGCAGGCTGCGGCCGGCGGCGAGTCCGAGTTGCACGGCGACGAGATCGACGCCCGTCACCTGCTCGGTGATGGTGTGCTCGACCTGCAGGCGCGGATTGGCCTCGATGAAGACGAAGCCGGACTGTGCGCCCCCCTGCCCCTCGCGCGCTTCCACCAGGAATTCGAAGGTGCCGAGACTGCGGTATCCGACCTGCCCGGCCAGCGTGCGCGCCGCGTCGAGGATACGCTCGCGCAGCGCGGCGCCGAGTACCGGGCTGGGCGCGATCTCCACGAGCTTCTGGAAGCGCCGCTGCAGCGTGCAGTCGCGCTCGCCCAGCGTCACCACGTCGCGGCCATCGCCGGCGATCTGCACTTCGATGTGCCGGGCGCGCGCCACCAGCCGTTCGGCGTAGACCGCCTCGACCCCGAACGCCGAACGCGCCTCCGAACGACAGCGCGCATACGCCTCGGCGAGTTCTTCCTTGCGACGCACCACGCGCATGCCGCGCCCGCCGCCGCCGCCCACCGCCTTGATGACGATGCCGGCGCCATCCTGCGCGGCGAGGAAGGCGGCGATCTCGTCCAGCGAGGCATCGCCGCGCGTGGCCGGCATCACCGGCACGCCGCACTCGGCGGCCAGCTTCAGCGCCTGCCCCTTGTCGCCGAACAGCGCCAGGTGCGCCACGTCCGGGCCGACGAAGCGGATGCCCGCGTCGGCGCATGCCTGCGCGAAGTCGGCCCGCTCGCTGAGGAAGCCGTAGCCGGGATGGACGGCATCGCAGCCGGTTGCCTTCGCGGCGGCGATGATGGCGGGAATGTCGATATAGGCCAGCGGCCCGGCCTCCGCCAGCGCCACGGCCTCGTCGGCCAGCAGGCGATGGCGGGAGCGGGCGTCGTCGGTGGCGTAGACCGCCACCGTGCCGATGCCGAGATCGCGCGCGGCGCGCTGGATGCGCAGGGCGATTTCTCCACGGTTGGCGATGAGCAGTTTGTTCAAGCGAATCTCCTTGTCGATGAATGCGGTGCCGTCATAGCTATCACGCCGCCGCGCTGGCGCGTTCGCCCGCTGCGCCGGCCCGCGTGGCGGGAAAGCCGGTGGACACGAGGTGGCAGGCCGCCGCATGCGGCGGCGCGCCGGGCGCGAGCTGCGTGGTGGGGGGCATGGCCTGTGCGCAGACTGGCATGGCTTGCGGGCAGCGCGGGTGAAAGCGGCAGCCCGACGGCGGATGCAGCGCGGAGCCGATCTCGCCGGTGATCAGTCCTTCCACCGGCTGGTGGTCCGGATCGGGGCGCGGCGCCGACCCGAGCAGCGCGCGCGTGTACGGATGGCGCGGCGCGCCGAACACGGCCTCGCTCGGGCCGGTCTCGGCCATCGCACCGAGGTACATCACGCCCACGGCAGTGCTGAAATGCTCCACCAGCGCGAGGTCGTGGGCGATGACGAGGTAGGCGATGCCGAAGCTGCGCTGGATGTCGGCCAGCAGGTTAATGATCTGCGCGCGGATCGACACGTCGAGCGCGGACGTCGGTTCGTCGAGCACGATCAGCTTCGGCTGCAAGGCAAGCGCCCGCGCCACGGCGATGCGCTGCCGCTGTCCGCCGCTGAATTCGTGGGGGTACAGGTCGAGCGCGTTGGCCGGAAGGCCGACGATGTCGAGCAGTTCGAGCAGGCGCCGCCGCAGCGCGTCGCGGCCACCGGCGAGGCCGTGGGCGAGCAGCGGCTCGGCCAGCAGCATGCGCACTTTCATGCGCGGGTTCAGCGAGGCCGACGGGTCCTGGAACACCGCCTGCACCTGACGCCGGTAGGCGAGCACGCCTCGGCGGTCATAGCGCAGCACATCCTCGCCGCCAAAGCGGATGCTGCCGCCGGTGGGCCGCTCCAGCAGCAGGAGCAATCTGGCGATGGTGGTCTTGCCGCAGCCGGATTCGCCAACGAGCGCGAAGGTCTGGCCGGCATCCACGGCGAAGCTCACGCCGTCCACCGCGCGCACGGACTGGCCGCCGCGCACGGGATAGGCTTTGCGGAGATCGTCGACTTCGAGCAGCATGGGCGGTTCTCCGGTCAGGCGCTGGCGGCGAGCCAGCAGCTCACCTTGTGGCCGGGCGCGACCTCGGCCTCGGGCGGATAGGCGTCGTCGCACAGCGGCTTGCGGTGCGGGCAGCGCGCGGCGAAGCGGCAGCCGCGCGGCGGGTCGATCAGGCCCGGCGGCGCGCCGGGGATGGCGTACAGGCGCTCCTGCCTGCCGCCGAAGTGCGGAATGGCGCGCAGCAGCGCCTGCGTGTACGGATGGGCGGGACGCTTGTAGAGGTCGCGCACGCTGCCGGTCTCGACGATGCGGCCCGCGTACATCACCGCCACGCGATGGCATACGCTGGCGGCCACGCCGAGGTCGTGCGTGATGAGGACGATGCCGACGCCGGTCTCCTGCTGGATGCGGCGGTACAGCGCCATCATCTGCACCTGGATCGTCACGTCGAGCGCAGAGGTGGGTTCGTCGGCCACCAGCAGGCGCGGCCGGCTGGCGATGGCCATGCCGGTCACCACGCGCTGGCGCATGCCGCCGCTGAACTGGTGCGGGTAGTCGTCGAGGCGCGTTGCGGGCGACGGGATGCGCACGCTGTCGAGCACGCGCGTCACGTGCTGCCGCAGCGCATCGCCGCGGCGCGGACCGCCGTGGTAGCGCAGCGGCGCGGCCACCTGGTCGCCGACGGTGAAGACGGGATTGAGCGAGGTCAGCGGGTCCTGCGAGATCATCGAGATCTTGCGGCCGCGGTACTCGCGCTGCATGGTCCTTTCCGATACCTGCGTCAGGTCCTCGCCGTCCAGCAGCACCTTGCCGCCGAGCTTCGCGTTGCGCGGCAGCAGGCGCAGGATCGACAGGATGGTCATCGATTTGCCCGAGCCCGACTCGCCCACCACGCCGAGCGTCTCGCCCTCGGCCACGTGCAGCGAGACGCCATCGACCGCGCGTACCAGTCCGCGCCGCAGGGGCAGGTGGGTGGTGAGGTTCTCGACGGAGAGCATCGGCGCCAGCGTTGCCGGCTTCGTTTCGACTGCCACGCTCATAGCTGCCTCCTGCGGGGATCGAAGTGGTCGCGCAGCCAGTCGCCCAGCAGGTTCGAGGCGAGGCAGGTGGCCATGATGACGAGGCCCGGCATGGTGATGGTCCACCACGCGTTGGTGATGTAGTTGCGCGCGTCGGCGAGCATCAGGCCCCACGACACGTCGGGCTGCTGGATGCCGAGGCCGAGGAAGCTCAGCGAGGCCTCGAAGATGATGACCTGCCCGACCTGCAGCGTGGCCAGCACCAGCAGCGTGTTGAGCAGGTTGGGCAGCAGGTGGCGGCGGAAGATCGTCACCGTGCCGCAGCCGGCCACGCGGGCGAGCGCCACGTAGTCGCGCTCCTTCAGCGACATCACCTCGCCCCGCACGATGCGCGCGTACCACGTCCAGTACGTGATGACGATGACCACCACCACCGTCTCGAAGCCCGGCCCCAGCACGGCGGCCAGTACCAGCGCCAGTGCGAGGGCGGGGATCGACATCTGGATGTCGACCAGCCGCATGACGAGCGCGTCCGCGCGGCCGCCGAAGTAGCCAGCGATCATGCCGGCCACGGTGCCGATGCCGCCCGAGATCAGGATGGCGTACAGCGCGACCACCAGCGAGATGCGCGTGCCGGCCATGATGCGCGTGAGCACGTCGCGGCCCATGTTGTCGGTGCCGAGCGGGTAGGACCAGCTTCCGCCCGCGAGCCAGGCCGGCGGCACGAAGGCGTTGCCGAGGTCGAGGCCGTTGGGGTCGTGCGGGAACAGCCAGTCGCCGCCGATGGCGCACACCAGCAGCACGGCGAAGACGCTGAAGGCGAACCACGGCAGGCCGGCGAGGCGCCAGCGTGGCAGCAGCCTGGGGAGTGGAGCGGCGATGTCAGCCATGGCGGATCCTCGGGTCGATCAGCCCGTAGCTGAGGTCGACCAGCAGGTTGGACAGCACGAACAGCACCGACGTCAGCATCACGCCGGCCTGCACCACGGGGAAGTCGCGCGCGAACACGGCTTCCACCACCGTGCGCCCCACGCCCGGCCACGCGAAGATGACCTCCACCACGAAGGCACCGCCGAGCATCGCCGCGAAGTACACGCCGAGCATGGTCACGAGCGGGATGGCGGCGTTGCGCAGCGCGTATTTCCACACCAGCACGCGCTCGGGCACCCCCATCGCGCGGCCCATGCGGATGTAGTCGCTCTCGAGCACGTCGAGCATGGCCGAGCGCACGATGCGCGTCTGCGCCGCCACCGGATACCAGCCCAGCGCCAGCGCGGGCAGCACCAGGCTGCGCCACGACTCGCGCCCGAAGGCGGGCAGCCAGTTGAGCTCCACGGCGAAGAACAGGATCAGCAGCAGGCCCACCCAGAAGTTCGGCATGGCCTGCCCGAGCATGGCGAAGCCCTTGCCAAAGCGGTCGAACCAGGAGCCGCGATGCACCGCCGACAGCACGCCGAACGGCACCGCCATGCTTACCGACACCAGCAGCGCTGCGACGGCCAGTTCGACGGTGGCGGGCAGGCGTTCGAGGATCAGGCCGAGGGCCGGCACCTGCCAGCGGTAGGAGTCGCCGAAGTCGCCGGTCAGGGCGTGGCCGAGGAAGTACAGGTACTGCGTGACCAGCGGCTGGTCGAGTCCGAGGTGCTGGCGGGTCTGCGCGATCAGGTCCGGCGGCGCGTCCGCCGGCAGCAGCAATGCAAGCGGGTCGCCCGACAGGCGCGAGATGACGAAGATGATGACGCTGGCGCCGAGGATGCTGATGAGGCCGTGCAGGAGGCGCTTGGCTAGGGGCATGGGGGCTCCGGAATCTGGATGGCGCTATCGGAATGCCTGCGGTTGTCTTCTCCCCTCTCCCGCTTGCGGGAGAGGGGCCGGGGGAGAGGGAGGGGGGCCTTCATCAGCGAAATCGCCAATCGACGCGCGGGCCCTCTCCCCCGCCCCTCTCCCATGCATGGGAGAGGGGAGAAAACCGCCGGCTCTCTTCATTCCATTCCGTTGTCAGCCGCTACGGCTGCTTCGCCCAGCTCACTTCCTGGAACGACCGCCAGTAATCCCGTATCGGCCACGGCGTATATCGCACCTTGTCTTCCCGCCACGCGAACGTCACCAGCGGGCGGTACGTCGGCAATCCCCCGAGCACCTTCTCCTGCTTGATGCGCGCGATCTGCTTCAGCAGGTCGGCGCGGGCAGCGGGGTCCATGGTCATGCGCTGCTTCTCGAGCAGGCCGTCGATCTCGGGGTCGCTCGAATAGGAGTACGTCCCCCAGCCGCCGTTGGGCTGGTAGCTGTGCAGGTGGCCCGACCACGCCAGGCCCGGGTCGCCGGGCAGGCCCTGCGACCACATCCAGCTCAGCACGCCGTCCATCACGGGCGGTCCGGTGCGGCCGCGCTTGCCGAGGCTGATCCACGCGCCGTATTCGAGGTTGCGCACCTGGCAGCGGATGCCGACCGACGACAGGTAGGCATACATCGCCTCGCCGACTTCCTTCACGCCCGGCTCGCGCGGCGTGGTGAGGTTGTAGCAGGGTGTGTCGAAGCCGTTGGGGTAGCCGGCCTGCTTCAGCAGTTCGCGCGACAGCTTGGGGTCGTAGGAATATGGCTTCAGGCCCGGGTCGAATCCGGTGGAGCCCTTGCCCACCTGCGCGTAGCGTTCGCCCTGCCCGAACAGCACGCGCTTGATGATGGCGTCGACGTCGATGGCATGCGCCGCGGCCTGCCGCACGCGCACGTCGTTGAAGGGCGACTTCGGCTGCTGCGTGTCGAACGTGAGGAACAGGTTGTTGCCGCTGACCAGCGTGGCGGTCTTCACGCCCGGCATCTTGCGGAATTCGTCGACCATCGACGGCGGCACGTTGTCGATCCAGTCGACCTTGCCGGTCTTGAACGCGGCCACGCGGGTCAGGTCCTCGGGGATGACCTTGATCGTGAGTTCCTTCACCGCGGGGCGGTGGTCCTTGTTCCAGTAGCCGTCGAAGGCCTCGAGCTTCAGTTCGTCCTTGACCGTGCGCGAGACGAATTTCCACGGACCGGTGCCGACGGGATGGCGCGCGAACTCGGCCTCGCCAACTTTCTCGAAGTACTTCTTCGGCATGGCCCAGAGCTGCATGTCGCCCACGACGAACTGGGCATCCGGCTCCTTGAAATAGAGGCGGAAGTGCAGCGGGTCGACGATCTCGAACTTCTCGACCGACGACACGTAGTGCGAGAAGAAGCTGCTCTTCGGATCGCGCTGGCGTTGCCACGAGAACTCCATGTCCTCGGACGTGAGCGGGTCGCCGTTGTGGAACTTCACGCCCTTGCGCAGCCAGACGTCGAGCACGGGCCTGCCATCCTTCGCGGTGCCGAGCGTCCACTTCTCGGCGAGCCAGTTCTGCACCTTCAGGTCGGCATCGCGCCGCAGCAGCATCTCGAAGATCTGGCCGACGAAGTAGTGGTCGACACCCGCCGAGATCTTGACCGGGTCGAGCGTGGTGGACTCGGCCCCGAACGCCACGGTCAGGCTGCCGGTGGCGGGCCGCGGCGTCTGTGCGTGGGCGGCGAGGGGAAGGACTGTGGCGAAGGCAAGGGCGCAGGCGGCCCCCCGCGGCAAGGACTGGCGCATGGACATGTCTCCTTTCCGTGGCCATCCCACACGCACGTCATGCATTGCAGAACGACCGTTCTATTTATGCGGTCCATGCTAACAATGCGGCACAAGGCGGCGCTCGTACTATGCAGCGATGTACAAGCTCCCATGCAGATTTGCGATACCGGCGCCGCGGCTCTTGAAACTCGCCGGGCTGCCGACTAACGGCGGCCCGCCTCAGCTTCCCCGATACGTCCCGAAACTCCACGGCGAGCACAGCAGCGGTACATGGAAGTGCTGCGTCGCGTCGGCGATGGCGAAGCGCACGGGCACGATGTCGGCGAAGACGTCGGGCGTGCGGTAGTAGTCGGCCACGTGGAAGCGCATCTCGAACTGGCCGGTGCGCGCCTGCGCGGCGGGGAGCATGGGCGCGTCGGTGCGGCCGTCGGTGTTGGTGCGGGCGCGGTTGAGCAGCTTCGGCGGCTGCGTGGCGACGTCGAACAGTTCGATCACCATGCCGGAGACCGGCCTGCCGAGCGAAACGTCGAGAACGTGGGTGCTGATGCCTGCCATGATGGGCTCCTGGTTTGCCGATGATTGCCGAAGATGAAGGGCTCAGCTGCCCCGGTAGTAGTTGTAGCTCCACGGCCCGAACAGGACCGGCAGGTGGATGCGCTGGCTGGCGTCGGTGACGCGGAAGCGCAGCGGGATCTTCGACAGGAAGGGCGGCTGCGGCAGGCTGGCGTGGTGGGCGTTGAAGTAGTCGTCGGCGTGCAGCACGGCTTCGTAGGTGCCCACGCGGTAGGCGTCGCCGATCAGCAGCGGCGGGTCGGTGCGGCCGTTGCCGGGCAGCGTTACGGTCTTGAGCAGCGTCGGCGTGTCGCCGTCGATGCGGTAGAAGTCCACGCGCAGGCCGGCGGCGGGGGAGCCGTGGTAGGTGTCGAGCGCGTGCAGGGTCAGGCGGGGGCTGAGGCCGCCCTGCTGCACGGGGGCGCTGGTCTGGTTGGGGACGCTGGCGGCATCGGGCACATCGGACGCATCGGGGGCGCCCCAGCTTGCGCCAGCCAGCAGCGCGCCGCCGCCGAGCATGGCCGATTGCAGGGCGAAGCGCCGGCGGCCCGGGTCGAACTGGTCGGGCATCTCAGGCCTCCCTGCCGGTGCGCAGTTGACGGATGCCGGCGAGCACCAGCACGCCGGCGACGATCTCGATGGCCGCCACGATGTAGAGGCCGGGCGCCACATGGCCGGTCGCGGTCTTGATCAGGCCCATCACATACGGCGCGCCGAAGCCGGCGAGATTCGACACCGAGTTGATCAGCGCCACGCCCACCGCGGCGGCGCTGCCCGCGAGGTAGCGGTTCGGCAGTTGCCAGAAGACCGGGATCGCGCTCATGGTGCCCACCAGCGCCACGGTCATCGCCAGCAGCGCGGCGAACGGGGGAATCGCCTGGAAGCCGAGCAGCACGGCGAGCACCGCCATCGCGCCACCGCCGATGAAGGCGGCGCCGCTGAAGTGCCAGCGCACCTCGTTGTGACGGTCGGAACGCGCGCCGTTGAGGATCATGCCGGCCGCGCCGCACAGGTAGGCCAGCGCCGCGATCCAGCCCACGGCCATCGGCGCGGTGTAGCCGACTTCCTTGATGACGGTGGGAATCCAGAACGTCAGCGTGGAGTTGGCGCACAGCAGGCAGAAGAAGATCGCGATCAGCAGCCAGACCTTGCGATTGGTGAAGAGGGAACGCCAGTCGTGCCCGCGCTCGCCCATGGCGGCCTGGTCGCGCTTCAGGGTCTCCTGGACCACGCGGCGCTCGGCGTCGGTGAGCCACCGGGCCTGCTCGGGCTTGTCGGTCATGTAGAACCAGGCGAACACGCCGGCCAGCACCGAGGGGATGCCTTCGATGATGAAGAGCCACTGCCAGCCGTGCATGCCGTGCACGCCGCCCATCGAGGTCATGATCCAGCCGGCGATGGGGCCGCCCAGCACGCCGGCGATGGCCGAGGCCGACATGAAGGTGCCGAAGGCCTTGGCGCGGCGCTGGCTGGGGTACCAGTAGGTCAGGTAGAGGATCACGCCGGGATAGAAGCCGGCCTCGAAGGCGCCGAGCAGGAAGCGCAGGATGTAGAACTGCGCAGGCGTGGTGACCGTCGTCTGCAGCATGCAGATCACGCCCCAGCAGATGGTGATGCGCATGATGGTCTTCTTCGCGCCGATCTTCTGCAGCAGCATGTTCGACGGCACCTCGAAGAAGAAGTAGCCGAGGAAGAAGATGCCGGCGCCGAGGCCGTAGACGGCTTCGCTGAAGTGCAGCGCGTCGAGCATCTGCAGCTTGGCGAAGCCGATGTTCACGCGATCCAGCCACGCCAGCACCCACAGCACGCCGAGGAACGGCAGCAGGCGCCACGAGACCTTGCGGTAGACGGCGTCCTCGGCGTCGTCCGCCGCGCTGGCGAAGATCGGAAGCCCTTGTTTGGTGATCGACATCGTTGTCCCCTTCTGGTCGTTCTGTCCGGTGCCTCTGGCAGGGACGGGCGAGGCCGCCCTGCTGGTTGGATGGCAGTATAGGAACGGCCAACCGGAGGGGAACGGGATGGCTGGTATAGGCCACATAGCAGCTTCGATATGGCCCGCCAGGCTTTGCCAGGCAAGGGATTGCGGGCGGCGGGAGCGGGCGCGCGCCGGCTCGTGGATTACCCTGAGACGTTGCCCGCGAGGGCCGCGCACGGTACAAAGACGGGAAGCCGGCGCCTTTCTCCTTTTTCTCCATTTCTCCCTTTTTCGATGCGCCGGGGTCCACCGGGCAGGCCGCCATGATCCGAGCCGACGATCCGTTCGATACCTATCTGCTGCGCGTGCTGTGCATCCTGATCGCCGAGCGCAGCGTGTCGCGCACGGCGATCCGGCTCAACCAGTCGCAGCCGGCCATCAGCGCCGCGCTCAAGCGTCTGCGCGCCATCTTCAACGACCCCCTGCTCACCCGCGAGAAGAACCTCATGGTGCCTACCGCGCGGGCGCTGCAACTGGCGCAGAACGCGCAGGCGGCGCTCAGCGCACTGGACAGCCTGCTGGTGTCCGACGAGCACTTCGACCCGGCCACCACCACGCAGCAGTTCGTCGTGGCGATGCCCGACTACCTCGCGCCGCCCTTCTTCGCCCAGGTCACGCGCGCCGTGCGGCAGGCGGCGCCGGGCGCCCGGCTGGTGGCGCTGCCGCTCGGGGCCACCTTCGACTACGAGCAGGCGCTGGCCGAGGGGAGCGCCGACATCGTCATCGGCAACTGGCCGCAGCCGCCGGAGCACCTGCACCTGTCGGTGCTGCTGGAAGACGACGTGGTCTGCATGGTCGCGCGGGACAACCCGCTGGCCGCACCCGGCCAGTTCACCGAGGAGGCCTACCTGTCGGCGCCGCATATCGTGCCCACGCCCTACTCCCGCGACCAGCGCGGCCTGGTCGACTCGGGCCTCAGCACCATGCGCGTGCATCGCGACAACCGCGTGAGTTGCCCTTACTTCAACCTCGCCCCGGCGCTGATCCCGGGCACCGACCTGATCCTGACCACCGGCCGCCACTTCGCCAACTATCACGCCCGGCACGTCCCAGTGGCGGTGCTCGAGCCGCCCATCGCCTTCCCGCCGATGCGCTTCTACCAGCTCTGGCATCCCTCGCGGCACCGGTCGGCCGCGCACGTGTGGCTGCGCGGGCTGCTGACGGCGGCGTCGCAGTCCCTGCGCGACCTGCGCGACATACCTGCCTGAAGCCGGGGCCGGATATCAGGCCCGATATCAGGGCCCGATATCGGATTCTGTTATGCGCCCTATTGGCCGCCGCCTCTCGCGGCCACCGGTGGCGCGTTCCTATACTCGCCCCGTCATCCCGCCACCCCGGCGGAGCATTTCGGGAGCGATTCCACATGTCACAGCCCATCGGACTCACGCAGGCCAACCAGATGGACCGCGAGGCCTTCGCGGCCGCCTTCGGCAGCGTCTTCGAGCATTTCCCGCAGGCCGCCGGCGACGCCTGGGCGCACCGCCCGTTCGCGTCGGCCGGTGACCTGCACGCGGCCATGATGGACGTGGTGCGCAAGCTCGACGACGCCGGCCAGCGCGCCTTCCTGAACCTGCACCCGCCGCTGTCCGGGCGCGCCATCCGCGCCAACACGATGACGGCCGACTCCAGCGCCGAGCAGAAGAGCGCCGGCCTGGACAACCTGTCCGCCGGGCAGGAAGGCCAACTGGACCGGCTTAATGCCGAGTACCTCGCGCGCCACGGCTTCCCGTTCATCGTCTGCGTGCGGCACTACACCCGCGAAGGCATCTTCGCCCAGTTCGAACGCCGCCTCGGCCGCAGCACGGCGCAGGAGCAGGAGGAGGCGCTGGCGCAGATCGCCGCCATCACGCGCGGGCGGCTCGCGGCGCGGCTGGCGGGCTGATTCCCGCCGTGCGTGGTGCCGGCCGATGCGGTTAGACTGCCGCATCGGACGCCGTGGAGGATCGGTGATGGCAACGCGCAAGTCAGGCAGCATCCGTGTGGGCGTGGGCGGCTGGACCTTCGAGCCGTGGCGGGACAATTTCTATCCGGCCGGTCTCGTGCAGGCGAAGGAACTCCAATACGCCAGCCGCCACCTGAACGCCATCGAAATCAACTCCACTTATCACGGTACGCAGAAACGGACATCCTTCATTAAATGGAAGAATGAGACGCCGGACGACTTCGTGTTCTCCGTGAAGGCGTCGCGCTATGCGACCAACCGGCGCGTGCTGGGCGAGGCGGGCGACTCCATCGCGCGCTTCCTCGACAGCGGCATCGCCGAACTCGGCCCCAAGCTGGGCCCCGTGGTCTGGCAGTTCGCGCCGACCAAGCAGTTCGAGCCCGAGGACCTGGAAGCCTTCCTCGGCCTGCTGCCCGACGCCGTGGAAGGCGTGGCCTTGCGCCACGTGCTGGAAGTGCGGCACGAGAGCTTCGCCTGCCCGGAATACCTGAAGCTCGCCCGCAAGTACAAGGCGGCCACCGTCTATACCGATTCGCCGAAGTTTCCCAATATCGCCGACCTGACCGGCGGGTTCGTGTACGCGCGGTTGATGGGGACGAGCGAGGATGTCGCAACCGGCTACCCGCCCAAGGCGCTGGATGCCTGGGCGCAGCGGCTGCTGGACTGGGCGGACGGCGGCGTGCCGCCGGACCTCGCGCGCATCGAGGACAAGGCCCCGGCGGCGAAGAAGCGCGAGGTGTTCGCCTTCATCATCAGCGGCGCCAAGGACCGCAATCCGGCGGCCGCGCAGGCGTTGCTGGCACGACTTGGATGGGCGCCGCCGCCCATGACCCTATAATCCGCCATGACTTCAGCCGCCCCTTTCTCCTCCCTCCCCCTGTCCGCCGCCACGCTGGCCACCCTGGCCCAGCTCGGCTACGACACCATGACCCCGGTCCAGGCCGCCAGCCTGCCCCTTGCCCTGGCGGGACAAGACCTGATCGCACAGGCCCGCACCGGCAGCGGAAAAACTGCTGCCTTCGCGCTGGCGCTGCTCCATCGGCTCGACGTGGCCCGCCTCGACGTGCAGGCGCTGGTCCTCTGCCCCACGCGCGAACTGGCCGACCAGGTCACGCAGGAAATCCGCCGCCTCGCGCGCGCCGCGGAGAACGTGAAGGTGCTGACGCTCAGCGGCGGCGCGCCGCTGCGTCCGCAGGCGGATAGCCTCATTCACGGTGCGCATATCGTGGTCGGCACGCCGGGCCGTATCATTGATCACCTTGATCGCGGCACGCTCAGCCTGGAGGCCATCAACACGCTCGTGCTGGACGAAGCCGACCGCATGCTCGACATGGGCTTCCACGACGACATCGCCTTCATCGCCAGCCATTGCCCGCAGGACCGGCAGACGCTGCTGTTCTCGGCGACCTATCCGCCCGCTATCGACAAGCTCGCCCACAAGTTCCTGCGCAAGCCGCAGATGGTGAAGCTGGAAGAGGCCCACGACGCCGGCACGATCCGCCAGCGCTTCTACGAGGTCGAGGAAGGCCGGCGCCTGCAGGCCGTCGGGCAGCTGCTCGACCATTTCCGGCCCGCCACCACGCTCGCCTTTTGCAATACCAAGGCGCGCTGCCGCGAACTGGAGGACCTGCTGCACGCGCAGGGGTTTGCCGCCCTCGCCCTGCACGGCGACCTCGACCAGCGCGAGCGCGACCAGGTGCTGGTGCAGTTCGCCAACCGCAGCTGCTCGGTGCTCGTGGCGACCGACGTGGCCGCCCGCGGGCTCGACATCGCGCAACTGGAAGCCGTGATCAACGTCGACGTGACGCCCGACCCGGAAGTGCACGTGCACCGCATCGGCCGCACCGGGCGCGCCGGCGAGGCGGGCTGGGCTTTCAGCCTCGTGAGCCTCGACGAGATGGGGCGCGTGGGCAATATCGAGCAGCACCAGGCCATCACGTTCGAATGGCACCCGCTGGCGGAACTGAAGCCGTCGGGCAAGGAGCACCTGCTGCCGCCGATGGTCACGCTGCAGATGTTGGGCGGACGCAAGGAGAAGATCCGTGCGGGCGACATCCTCGGCGCGCTCACCGGCGACGCGGGCTTCACCAAGGAGCAGATCGGCAAGATCAACGTGATGGAGATGTCGACCTATATCGCAGTGGACCGCGCCATCGGCCGCGAGGCGGTGCGCCGCCTGAACGAAGGCAAGGTCAAGGGGCGAAAAGTGAAAGTAAGGATGCTTACTACTTGATCCCCGATGGAAAAGAATCGTCGCCGTCACCCTGTGACGGTGCGCGATCCTTTGCTAATCTGGAGAGAAGCGGCTGCCAGGGCCACCGACCAAGGAGGAAGTAATGAAAACCGCACGGCAGGTTCTCGAATCCAAGTCCAGCCAGGTCATCTACAGCATTCCTCCGGGCGCGACGGTGTATGCCGCGCTGCAACTGATGGCAGACAAAGGTATTGGCGCCGTGCTGGTGATGGAACACGGCAATATCCTCGGGATCCTTTCCGAACGCGACTACGCGCGCAAGGTGATCCTGATGCAGCGCACGTCACGCGAGACGCTGGTGCGCGACATCATGACGTCGGCCGTGATCTATGTGCGGGCGACGCAGAGCACCGACGAATGCATGGCGCTGATGACCGGCCACCGGATGCGCCACTTGCCGGTGCTGGACGACAACGACGAACTGATCGGCATGCTGTCGATCGGCGACCTCGTCAAGGACATCATCTCGGAGCAGCAGTTCATCATCGAGCAGCTCGAACACTACATTCACGGCAGTCCGCACCCGCAATGAGCGGCGCGCCGTTCCGCACTGCGGCAAAGTCGTAGGAAGTAATGCAACGGGCTCTTGTGGCCCGTTTTTCGTGCTGTGGGAGCACGCGGGCTGCCTCTATAATTCTGCGTTTGCTGAATAGATTGTTGCGCCCTGCCGCCCCACCCGCGATGTCCCCGCCAGCCCAAGCCCACCCCGCCAGCCCCAGCCGCAGCTTCTCTCCCGCTCCTGCATCCGCTCCCGCCCTCGTCCATGACCATCAGGCGATCATGCGCGTGATCGGCGGCATCCTGCTGTGCATCCTGCTGGCGGCGCTGGACCAGACCGTGGTGATCCCGGCGGTGCCGGCCATCGCCAGCGACCTGAACGGCTTTGGCCACCTGTCGTGGATCGTCACGGCCTACCTGATTACCTCCACCGTTTCCACGCCGGTCTACGGCAAGCTGTCGGACACCTTCGGCCGGCGCCGGCTGCTGATGGTGGCGATCCTGGTGTTCATCGTCACGTCGGTGGCGTGCGCGATGGCGCAGTCGCTGACGCAGCTCATCCTGTTCCGCGCGCTGCAGGGGCTAGGCGGCGGCGGACTGATGTCCCTGGCGCAGGCGGCCATTGCCGACGTGGTCGCGCCGCGCCAGCGCGGACGCTACCAGGGCTATCTGGCGACGGTATGGGCGGTCGCCTCGATTGCCGGCCCGCTCGTGGGCGGCTGGGTGGCGGATCACCTGTCGTGGCGCTGGCTCTTCTGGATCAACCTCCCCTTCGGCGCGCTGGCCATGGCGCTGTGCTACCGCGGTCTCGCCCACCTGCCTTCCCGGCGCGGCGGAGCGAAGCCGCGTATCGACTGGCCCGGCGCGGCGCTGCTGACGGTCGCCATCGTCGCCTGCCTGCTGGCCCTGAGTTGGGGCGGCGACGTGATCCCGTGGCTCGGCTGGGAGAGTGGCGCGCTCGCGCTGGCCGTGGCGGCCTCCGTGGCCGGACTGGCCTGGCAGGAACGCCGCGCGGCCGATCCGATGCTGCCGCCGCGCCTGTTCGCCAACACGGCCTATGTGATGGGCGTGTCGGCCTCGTCGCTGGCAGCGCTCAACATCTTCCTGTGCCTGTTCTCGCTGCCGCTGTACTTCCAGCTCGTGCGCGGCGCCGATGCGTCGACCTCGGGCCTGCTGGTGGTGCCCTTCCTGCTGGCCAGCGTCGCCGGCAACTTCCTCGTGGCCTGGCTCGCCCCGCGCGTGGGCCGCATGCGCGGCATCCTGACCGGCGGCTTCGCCTGCGGGATCGCCGGGCTCGGCGCCCTGTCGGCGATTGCCGCCCTGGCACCGCTGGTCCACGTCGCGGTGATCATCTTCGCCATGACCCTGGCCGGCCTTGGCCTGGGCATCGGCATGGTGGCCACGCTGATGGGCGTGCAGAACGTGCTCGATCCGCGCGACACCGGCGCCGGCACCGCCGCCCTGCTCGTCCTGCGCTCGCTCGGCAGCGCCGTGGGCGGCGCGCTGGCCGGCACGCTGCTGGCCGGCGCCTTCCACCGCGCGCTGGCCGCGGCAGGCGTGACGCAGGCACTGGACCTCGGCGCGCTGCGCCACGGCAGCGAGGCGCTGGCCGCATTGTCTCCCATTGCGCAGCAAGCCCTCGCCGCAGGCGTGGAAGGCGGCTTCCGGTGGATCTTCGCGCTCGGTGCCGCTGCTGCGCTGGTGGCACTCGCCATCATCCGCCGCATGCCCGACCATGAACTGCGCGCGAGCGTGACGGACCATGGTGCGGTAGTGATGGAGTAAGTCTCGTGGCGGCGTGCAACGCGTACAGACCCGGAAGTGCGCGGCCCGCAAGGATGCAGCGGGAGGCGTAGACTACGCGCTGATCGCGCACGCATGCGCCCCCAGAGCCCCGGAGATTCCCGATGCCCCGTCTCGCCCTGCTGGCCACGCCAGTTGCCGTAGCCGCCGCCGTCGCCCTGTTGCTCCCGATTCCCTCTTCGGCCGCCCAGCCGGCCCCCGCGCTGGCTGCCGCGCCGCAGTCGTGCCCCGCTTCGCTGAACTTCAACTTCCCGCGCCTGCAGGACGAAGCGCCGCAGAACCTCTGCCAGTACGCGGGCAAGGTGGTGCTGGTGGTCAACACCGCGAGCTACTGCGGCTTCACGCCCCAGTACCAAGGGCTCGAAGCGCTCTATGCGAAGTACCGCGAGCGCGGTCTCGTCGTGATTGGGTTCCCGTCCAACGACTTCTCGCAGGAGCCCGGCTCGTCGAAGGAGATCGCGGACTTCTGCTACAACACCTACGGCGTCAAGTTCCCGATGCTCGGCAAGTCGCACGTGCGCGGCAGCGATGCCAACGCGATGTATGCGCTGCTGGCGAAGGAAAGCGGCACCACGCCGAAGTGGAACTTCTACAAGTACCTGATCGACCGGAACGGCAAGGTGGTGGGCAGCTACAACAGCATGACGAAGCCGGACGACAAGGAATTCGTGGCGAAGATCGAGCAGTTGCTCGACGGCGCGCACTGAGATGGATTTCTCCCCTCTCCCTTTGGGAGAGGGGAGAAAGCAAAGGGTGTATTGGGCTCAGGCCAGAAGTCTGGCCAGCGCAGGCGGCAAACCATCGTTCGGCTTGCGCGGCGGCCGCGCGAAGCTGCCTTCCGCCGCATGTCCCGGCGCCAGCGCCACCAGCGATTCGCAATGCCGCACGGCGCTCGAGACGCCGTCCACCACCGGCACCGGAATGCGTCCCTTCAGCGAGCGCGCCAGCCCGGCCAGCGGTGCGCCGGCAACGATGATGACGTCCGCCCCGTCCTCCCGCACCGCTTCCAGCGACAGCGCTTCCAGCCGTTCGGCGTGATCCTCCTGCACACTGCCGATGTCGCGCAAAGGCGTCTGCAGCGAACGCACGCTCGCCAGCCGCGACGTCAGGCCGTTGGCGGCCACGCACTCGCGATACCACGCCTCGATGCGATGCGAGATGGCGATGATGGAGAAACGCTGCCCGAGCAGGCAGGCGCTGGCGAGCGCGGCTTCCGTCATGCCGACCACGGGCACGTCGAACAACTCCTTCAGCCCGGCGAGGCCCGGGTCGCCGAAGGCGGCCACCACCAGTCCGTCGAACTGGCCGTGATGTTCCGCGGCGGCGCAGGCGGTGGCGTAGCCGCCCACCAGTGCCTCGAAGCGCGTCTCGATATAGGCCACGCCGAAGGGCGCGGTGGCCATCTTCAGCGTGGTGCCGGGCGAGGCGGAACGGCGCGCCTCGGCTTCGATCAGGTCGGTGACCGACCGGGAAATATTGGGGTTGACGATCAGGAGTTGCATGGCGCTCTCATCACGGCCAGGGGAAAAAATGCCCCGCGCCCACGGAGGGCAGGCGCAGGGCAACCAGCAAGGATCAAATCAACGACGGCGCGCCGGCGGGCAGGAAGCGGCCACGTCCGGGTGCGGGCTCCAGGTACCTGCCGTCCTCGACGAGCAACTCGCCGCGCGACAGGCAGTGCACCGGCCAGCCGGTCACCTCGATGCCTTCATACGGCGTGTAGTCGACGGCGTGGTGCAGGTTGCTGTTGGCGATGCGCACCTTGCGGGCCGGGTCCCACAGCGCGATATCCGCATCCGCGCCCACGGCGATGGTGCCCTTGCGCGGGTACAGCCCGTACAGCCGCGCCGGGCGGTATGACGTCAGCTCGACGAACTGGTGCAGCGACAGCTTGCCGCGCGCGACACCGTCGAACAGCAGCGGCAGCCGCGTCTCGATGCCCGGCACACCGTTGGGGATGTGGTCGAACGGCTGCGCCACGCCGCCGAGTTTCTTGCCCTCGGGATCGTCGTAGTTGAACGGCGCGTGGTCCGACGAGAACACGCTGAACACGCCATTGGCGAGCGCGCGCCAGACGGCCGCCTGGTTCTCCGGATCGCGCGGCGGCGGGCTGCACACGCACTTGGCGCCGGCGTAGCCATCGTCGCCCGGGTGGCCCATGTCGTCGGCGGTGAGGTACAGGTACTGCGGGCAGGTCTCGGCGAGGATCTGCAGCCCCCTGCCCTGTGCCCAGCGGATCTGCTCGATGGCTTCCTTGCCCGAGACGTGGACGATCAGGATCGGCACGTCGACCAGCTCGGCAAAGGTGATGGCGCGATGCGTCGCTTCGCGCTCGACCGCCGCCGGTCGCGCGATGCCGTGGAATCGCGGCGCAATGCGCCCTTCCCCGACCAGCTTGTCCGTCAGCCACGAGATGCAGTCCGCGTTCTCGGCATGCACCATCACGAGCGCGCCGTTCTGCTTGGCGACGTCGAGCACCTCCAGCATTTCCCGATCCGACAGCTTGAGGTCGTCATAGGTCATGTAGACCTTGAACGAGGTATAGCCCTGGCGGATCAGTGCCGGCAGTTCGTCCCGCAGCACCGCCGGCGTGGGGTCGGCGACGATCAGGTGGAAGGCATAGTCGGCCACGGCGCGGCCCTCGGCACGGCGATGGTAGTCGGCTACCGCTTCCTTCAGCGAGCCGCCCTTTTCCTGCGCCGCGAACGGGATCACGGTGGTGGTGCCGCCGCAGACCGCAGCGCGCGTGCCGGTGAAGAAGTCATCGGCCATGCGCATGCCGTCGGGCATCGGCTGGTCGAGATGGACGTGCCCGTCGACGCCGCCCGGCAGCGCCAGCAGGCCGGTGGCGTCGATCTCGCGCGCGCCGCGCGGCAGGCCGTGGCCGAGCGTGGCGATGCGGCCGTCGCGCACGCCGATGTCGCACTGGAAGCGGTCTGATGCGGTGACTACGTCGGCGTTGCGGATCACCAGGTCGAAGCTGTCTTGCGCGCTCATGCTGTCACTCCACTTCGCGGAACAGGCGGCCCCAGCCGCGCAGTTCGCGCGTGTCGACGCCGGCCAGCCGCAGCGACTTCCACACCACGGTGGAGATGGTGTCGTACAGCGGGATGCCGGTCTCGGCTTCCAGTTCCTCGGCCAGGTGCGCGGCGTGCAGGTTGGTGCAGAAGGTGGTGATGGCCTGCGGCTTTGCCAGCGCGATCTCGCGCACCATGTCGCGGATGGTCTGTTCCTGCACTTCGGCGAAGCTGTAGTTCACGCTCAGGTCGAGGTGGCGCTCGGCCACGCATTCGAAGCCGTTGCGGCCATAGTTGGCGACGATGCGCTGCTGCACGTCGTCGAGGTACGGGGTGGCCAGGCCGAAGCGCCGCGCGCCGGTCTTTTCGAGGATCTCGTTGAGCGCGAGCACCGAGGTCGTGGCCGGGATGCCGGTGACTTCGGTGATCTGGCGGCACAGCGCCTCATCCTTCTCGAAGCCGAGCCAGCCCGACGACGTGCCGTTCCACGCGATCACGTCGACGTGCGCGTCGGCCAGCAGCTTTGCCGCGGACAGGATCTTGTCGAGGTCGAACTGGCCGAGGGCCTGGTCGCGCAGCGAGATCTCCGTGACGGTGAAGCGCGAGAAATGCGCGCTGACATTGGGCAGGCCGCTGACCATCGCGCTGGTGATGGGTTCGAGCGCGGTGTTGGAAGACGGCGTCAGCATGCCGAGGCGGATACGTTTGTTCATGGGCTTTCTCGGGAGTCGGGACCGGGCCGCAACCCGGTCCGCTGTTGTCATTGTTCGGGGGTGTCGTTGAAGGCGAGGGCGGTGCCGGGCACGCCCTTGCTGGTGCGCGCCAGTTCCAGTTCCTCGCGCAGCGCGGCGGTGCGGGCGGCGTCGGGTTTGACGGACTTGCCGGCCTGCAGGGCGGGGAGCACGTAGTCGTTGACCATGCGGCGGTACAGGTCGAGGTATTTCGCATCGCGCAGGCCGCCCTCGGTCGACATGATGCTGTTCATCACGATCACCGCGTTTTCCTTCGGCAGCACGGTGATGAACTGGCCCTTGAAGCCCATCGCGCTGAATTCGCGCTCGCTCTTCACGATGTTGTTGACCCAGCAGTAGTAGCCGTAGTCGGGCGCGGGGCCGGATGGCGTGGTCATGCGTGCCACCCACGAGGCCGGCACGATCTGCCGGCCGTTCCAGCGGCCCTGGTCCAGCATCAGCATGCCGAGCTTGGCCATGTCGATGGAGCGCAGGCGCAGGCCCCAGCCGCCGGACACCGCGCCCTTGCCGTCGGCGCCGGTCCAGTGGTAGTGCGTCATGCCGAGCGGACGGAACAGGCGGGCCTCGGCGTAGCGGTCCTCGGGCTGGCCCGCTGCCTGCGTCACGGCGGCGCCGACCAGCACGGGGTTCACGTCGATGTAGTCGAACTCGGTGCCGGGCGTGGTGCGAACGGCAGCGGAAGCCGCCACGCGCAGGCGGTCGGGCACGCCGAAGTAGAGCGTGTCGGTGCCTTCCACCAGCTTGTACGACAGGCCGCTCGACATCGACATCAGGTGGCGCAGCTGGATGGTCTGCTTGTCGGCCAGCGCTGGCGCGAGGTCGGGGCGCGCCATGGCTAGGCGGGGCGCGGGCGTGTCCTGCGGGCTCAGCTTGCCGTCGCCCACCAGCGTGCCGACCAGCAGCGCGCTGATGAACTTGGTGACCGAGTACAGCTCATGGTTGTAGTCGCGCGAGAGGTTGTTGCCGTAGCGCTCGAACACGAGCTTGCCGTCCTTGATGACGAGCAGGCTGCGCACGTCGAGCTGGTCGCGGCGAATCCATTGCGACAGCGCCACCAGTTTGGTCGAGTCGACGCCCACGGCTTCGGGCTGGGCAGTGGGCAGGCCGTCGGCCGGCTGGGCGGTGCCGGCCGCGACGGCGCTCATCGTTCCGGTGGCCAGCAGGACGGCGGCCAGCATGCGTTGAATGCGGATCATGGTCGTAGGTCTCCTCCGGCGCCGGGCCGGCAGGACCGGGCGGCGCGCGACAGGTAGGGGGAGGGTGATCGGCTTTCCGGCGTGACTCAGACCGGCAGCTTCGTCTCGTAGTCGATGGCGGTGGAGGCCAGCAGCAGGCCCACGCCGGCGGCGGCGAAGAACATCAGCGCGAGGAAGTACGAGCCGGTGAACTGCACGATCATGCCGACGATGATGGGCACGCTGATGCCGCCGATATTGCCGCCAAGGTTCATCACGCCACCCAGGAAGCCCACCTTGTTGCGGGTGCCGAGCAGCGAGGGGATGCACCAGAACAGGCCGCACCAGCGCAGGAAGAACAGCGTCGAGGAGAGCAGGACGACCACCACGACCGGGTCTTTCACGTAGGCGACGGAGAAGATCGACACGGTGGCCACCACGGCGGCGATGCCGAACAGCGTGCGCATCACCACGTTCGGGCGTCCGCCGGCTTCCTTCCACTTGTCGGCGATCCAGCCGCCGATCAGTTCGCCGACGAAGCCGCAGAAGAAGATGACGAAGCTCGCGCCGCCCATCTGCTTGATGTCGAAGCCGTGCACCTTGTTCAGGTAGTTCGGCATCCAGGTCAGCAGGCCGTAGAACACCGAGTTGAAGCACATCCAGCCGATCGCCATGCACCACACCGAGCGGTACTTGAAGAAGTCGAGCGAGCGGCCCGACAGGTTGGCCGGCTCGGCGCGGTGCTCGCTGGCCTGCGCTTCCTCGATATAGCGCGCTTCGAGTTCATTGACGCCCCGGTGGTCGCGCGGCGTGTTGCGCACGTAGTACCAGGCCCACAGGCCGGCCAGCACGGTGCCCGCGCCGGCGATGACGAAGGCCAGGCGCCACGAGCCCAGCGCGGTAATCAGCCAGGTGATGATGATCGCGCCCAGTGCCGCGCCGAGCGGCGCGCCGCCGTCGAGCAGGGTGGCGCCACGGCCGCGCTCGTTCTGGGTCATCCAGATCGAGTTCAGCTTGCCGCCCGCCGGATAGATCGGCGCTTCGGCGGCGCCCAGCCCGAGGCGGGTGAGGAGCAGGGCGGTGGAGTTGGTACAGACCGCCGCCGCCGCCTGGAACGCGCCCCAGAACACCGTGGCGATGGCGATCACGATACGCGGCTTGTATTTGTCGGCCAGCATGCCGCCCGGCACCTGCATCACGGCGTAGGTCCAGAAGAAGCTGCTGAGGATCAGCCCCTGCATGGTGGGCGAGAGGTCGAACTCCCTGGCGATCAGCGGCATCGCCACCGACAGCGACGCGCGGTCGATGTAGTTGATGGCGATGAGGAACAGCATCATCAGGAAGATCTTCCAGCGCACGGAACTCCTGGTTTCCGCGAGCGTGGCAGCCCGGCTTGTGGATTGCATGACGGTGGTCTCCTTGGTCCTTTGGGGTGCCCGGATGTGTCCCGGGACAGGTTTTGATGTGGTGTCGCGCAACTGGTGGCCAGTATAGGATACGTAATCTGTAATTACAACTCTCGTAAGTTATTGATTTATATAGATGTGAGTTGCACAATTTCAGGGTGTGATAGCCTCTTCGCGGTGCATCTCCCCATTTTGGTGACGTCCTTGACACAATCCCTGCCCAAACCCCCCCAACTGCGCACGCTCGGCATGTCGGCCGAGATCGCGGCCCGCCTGCGCACCATGATCGAGGAGGGTGAGCTGCCGCCCGGGGCGCGCATCGACGAGCGCGCCTTCTGCGAGGCGTTCGACGTCTCCAAGACGCCGCTGCGCGAGGCGCTCAAGGTGCTGGTGGCGGAAGGGCTGGTGCTGCACCGGCAGTACATCGGCTACCGGGTGGCGCCGCTGGACCTGGACGAGCTGCGCGCCACCTTCGAACTGCTGCATGGGCTCGAAGCCACCGCTGGCGAACTGGCGGCGCAGCGGCTCTCGGAGGTCGCGCTGGCGCGGCTGGAAAAGCGCCACCAGGCGATGATCGATGCGCACGCGGCGGGCCGGCGCACCGAGTACTTCCGCATCAACCAGGAAATCCACCAGCTCATCATCGACGGCGCCGCCAACCCGGTGCTGGCGTCGGTCTACGCGTCGCTGATGAGCAAGGTGCATCGCGCGCGCGGCGCGGCCAACGCGGATACGCTGCGCTGGCAGGAGTCGCACGAGGAACACGAGGCGATCATGGCCGCCCTGCGCGAGCCGGGCCGCACGCGCCTGGCGCAGGCGCTGCGCCACCATTCCGAAAACACGGCGAGGGAAGTGCTGAGCGTGGTCGAGCGCTCGCTCGCCGAATCAGCCGGGCGGGCCGCGAGCGCCGCCGGTGCATCCATCAAGGGAAAACGATGAAACTGGTACGAGTGGGACAGCCCGGCGCCGAGCGTCCGGGCATGATTGATGCGGACGGCCGCGTGCGCGACCTGTCCGGCGTGATGGCCACGCTCGACGCGGCGGCGCTGTCGCCTGCCAGCCTCGCCCGGCTGGCGGCGCTCGACCCGGCCACGCTGCCGGTGGTGGAGGGCGCGCGCTTCGGCGTGCCATGGACCGGCATCGGCAAGATCGTCGCCATCGGCCTGAACTACGCCGACCACGCCGCCGAGGCCGGCATGCCGCTGCCCGCCGAGCCCATCGTCTTCCTCAAGGCCAACAGCTCGCTGAATGGCCCGGACGACGCCGTCATGCTGCCCTTCGGCTCGCAGAAGACCGACTGGGAGGTGGAGCTCGGTGTGGTGATCGGCAGTACGGCGCGCAACGTATCGCGCGAGGCCGCGCTGGAGCACGTGGCGGGCTATTGCGTGGTCAACGATGTCTCGGAGCGCGAGTTCCAGATCGAGCGCGGCGGCACGTGGGACAAGGGCAAGGGCTGCGACACCTTCTGCCCGGTGGGCCCCTGGCTGGTCACGCGCGACGAGGTGCCCAACCCGCAGGCGCTGCCGCTCTGGCTGGAGGTGAACGGCGAGCGCGTGCAGAAGGGCAGCACCGCGACGATGGTCTTCGACGTGGCGCACCTGGTCAGCTACGTCAGCCGCTTCATGACGCTGCAACCGGGCGACCTCATCGCGACCGGCACGCCGCCGGGGGTGGGCATGGGCGCCAGGCCGCCGCGCTACCTGAAAGCGGGCGACACGATGCGGCTGGGCGTGGAAGGCCTCGGCGTGCAGACCCAGCGTGTGGTGGCATACGGATAGGCGCCGGCGAGAGCATCGAAAGCGCACCGCGAGCGCATCGCGATCGGAGCGCGATCCGATCGAACCAGCAGTGCAGGGGGGCCTTCGGGCCCCTTGTTTTTGGTTCCCCCTCGCAACGCTTTCATACATTTCGTCGGACTCGCATACAAAGCGTGCCGTGGCGGCAACAGTCGGTGTGTCGAAAGGGGCCCGAATGCGGGGATTCGCAAGTAAACCCACGCTTCCGACTGACGGGGCCGTTTCTGCGTGAAATACTGAACTCATACGCTTCATCAACAAGGCTTCACCACACAAGACTTCCCGCCATGTCCGAACACGCCCCCGAGCTTGAGTCGTATCTGGGCGCCACCCTCAAGCGTAGCTATTGCGCGCTGGCCGACACGGCCGACAGCCGCGCCCAGCTCGAAAGCATCCGCCGCACCATCCACCAGCACCCGGAGCTGGCCTTCGACGAGGTACGCACGTCGGGGCTGGTCGCCAGCCTGCTGGAGGGATGGGGCTACGCTGTGACGCGCGGGGTAGGGGGTACCGGCGTGGTGGCGACACTGAAAAACGGGACGGGCCGGCAAAGCGTGGGCGTGCGTGCCGACATGGACGCACTGCCCATCGCCGAGCTGTCCGGACTGCCCTATGCGAGCGTCAACGAGGGGAAGATGCACGCGTGCGGCCACGACGGCCATACCGCCATCCTGCTCGGCGCCACGCGGCAACTGGCGCGCACGCGCAACTTCGACGGCACCGTCCACCTGATCTTCCAGCCGGCCGAGGAAATCGGCGCGGGCGGCGGGGCGGAGCGGATGCTGGCCGACGGCCTGTTCGAACGTTTTCCGTGCGATGCGATTTTCGGTCTCCATAACCACCCTGGCGTGGAGGCCGGCACTTTCCTGTTCCGCAGCGGCCCGCTGATGGCTGCCTGCGACACCGTAACGATTACCATCCGCGGCCGGGGTGGCCACGCGGCGCGTCCCCACCAGTCGGTCGATCCGATCCTGGTGGCGGGCAGCCTCGTCATGGCGCTGCAGACCGTGGTGTCGCGCAACGTCGACCCGAACGAGACCGCCGTGGTCAGCATCGGCACGCTGCACGCGGGCCACGCGCCCAACGTGATCCCCGACAGCGCGCGCATGGAGATCAGCGTGCGCTCGTTCAACCCGGACGTCAGGCTGTCGCTGGAGCAGCGCATCCGCCAGATCGCCACGGCGCAGGCCGAGAGCTACGGCGCGGTGGCCGAGATCGACTACGTGCGCGGCTATCCGGTGCTGGTCAACAGCGAGCGCGAGACGGAACTGGCGCGGCAGGTGGCCGAGGAACTGGTCGGCCCGCAGAAGGTGGTGTCGCCGTGCGCGCGCATCTCGGGCAGCGAGGACTTCGCCTACTTCCTGCAGCAGCGCCCGGGCTGCTTCGTGCGGCTTGGCAACGGCACCGACCAGCCGCTGCTGCACACGTCGCGCTACGACTTCAACGACGACAACCTGACGCTGGGCGCGGCCTACTGGACGCGGCTGGTCGAGCGCTACCTGGACGGCATCGACGGCTGAGGTCGCTGCCGTCGATCTTTCAGGGCCAGGCGCCTAGCGGAAGAACGCACCGGGCGGCACACCGAACTGCCGCCTGAACATCGTCGCGAAGGCGCCCGGGCTGTCGTAGCCGAGGTCGAGCGCGACATCCACCACCTTGTTGCCCGCCGCCAGCTTCTCCAGCGCGGCCAGCAGCCGCGCCTGCTGGCGCCATTGCCCGAACGTCATCCCCGTTTCCCGTGCAAAGCGGCGCTGGATCGTCTTCGGGTCGACCTTCAGTTCCCGCGCCCAGTCCGCCAGCGTCAGCCGGGTATCCGGCGCCTCGACGATGGCGCCGCAGATCTGCCGCAGCGCCGCGTCGGCCGGATACGGCAGGTGCAGGGGCAGGGTGGGAACGAGCAGGACTTCATCCAGCAGCAGGCGCGTGAGGCGGCCGGCGCGCGACTCGGGCTCGTAGGGCAGGGGCAGGTCGATGGCGGCGAGGATCAGCTCGCGCAGCAGCGGCGAGATGCCGAGCACGGTGCAGCGTTCGGGCAGGCCGGGCGCCGCGTCGGGGCGGATGTAGGCGGTGCGCATCTGCACGTGGCCGACCATGCGGATCCAGTGCGTGGTGCCGCCCGGCATCCACATGCCGCGCGTGGGCGGCACGATCCACTGGCCCTCATGGGTCGAGACGACCATCACGCCGTGTACCGCATGGACGAGTTGCGCGTGCGGATGCTGGTGCGGCGTGGTGACGTGCCCGGGCCCATAGTCGGCCGCCATCGCGGTGACGGGCATCGGGCCGCGATCGAAGAGGACGTAGCGGGGCGCGTCACCGGTCCCGGTGGCGTCGGGGGCAGCGTCGGAGGCAGCGATAGAGGCCGCGGAGGGGGCAGAAAGGGGCTGGGGTTGGCCGGACATGTCCGAATCTCGAAAGTCCCGGCCTCATTCTCGCAGGACAGGCGCCTGCGTGCCAGATAGCATCCTCCCCAGATCCCGATCCATCCCGTACAACTACCATCAGCCGCCCCCCGGCTTCACTGCAATCATGAGCACTACCGTCCACCCGGCACAGGTCAATGCGCCTGCCGCGGCCGAGCGCACCGGCTTTCGCGTGCTGAGCGCCATCAGCGTCGCGCATTTCGTCAACGACATGATCCAGTCGCTGATCCTGGCGATCTATCCGACGCTCAAGGGCGGCTTCGATCTCAGCTTTACCCAGATCGGCCTGCTCACGCTGACCTACCAGGTCACGGCGTCGCTGCTGCAGCCGCTGATCGGCCTCTATACCGACAAGAGCCCCAAGCCGCGCTCGCTGCCGATCGGCATGGGCTTCACGCTGGCCGGCCTGCTGCTGCTGTCGGTCGCGCCGAACTACGGCGTGCTGCTGGCGGCGGCGGCGCTGGTCGGCACCGGCTCGTCGATCTTCCATCCTGAGTCGTCGCGCGTGGCGCGCATGGCATCGGGCGGCCGGCACGGGCTGGCGCAGTCGATCTTCCAGGTGGGCGGCAATGGCGGCAGCGCCATGGGTCCGCTGCTGGCAGCCGTCCTCGTGCACAAGCAGGGCAATGTGGCCTGGCTGGCGCTCGCGGCGGTGGTCGGCATCTTCATCCTGTGGCAGGTGGGCGGCTGGTATGCGCAGCAGCTCGCGCACGGCGCGGCGAAGAAGAAGGGCGCCGGCGCCCAGCACGCCACGCTGCCGCGCAAGGTGGTGATGCGCGCCATGCTGGTGCTGGTGCTGCTGGTCTTCTCCAAGTACTTCTACATGGCGAGCCTGACCAGCTACTACACGTTCTACCTGATGGAGAAGTTCAACGTGGCGCGCCAGGACGCGCAGCTCTACCTGTTCCTCTTCCTCTTCGCCGTGGCGGCCGGCACCGTGCTGGGCGGCCCCATCGGCGACCGCATCGGCCGCAAGCGCGTGATCTGGGCGTCGATCCTCGGCGTGGCGCCGTTCACGCTGGTGCTGCCGCACGTCGGCCTGTTCTGGACCAGCGTGCTGTCGGTGGTGATCGGCTTCATCCTGGCGTCGGCGTTCTCGGCCATCCTGGTGTTCGCGCAGGAACTGGTGCCGGGCAAGGTCGGCACGGTGTCGGGGCTGTTCTTCGGGCTGGCCTTCGGCATGGGCGGCGTCGGCGCCGCGGTGCTGGGCGGACTGGCCGACGCGCACGGCATCGAGACGGTATACCGGCTGTGCGCCTACCTGCCGCTGCTCGGTCTCCTGACCGTGTTCCTGCCGAACGTGGAGAAGCCCCGGGCGCATGCCTGAGCGCCACGCCCGGGTCGGCCTTCAGGCCGGTTCCCGGGTCCCGGGGCGTTGCCTACACTGGGGAAATGTCCGCCCCCGCCCCGTCCTTCCCGCCGTCGACTCCACTGTCGACCCCGCCGTCTACGCTCGCGGGCCTGCTCGACGCAGGCCATGCCGCGCTGCTGGAACGGCGCGTCTCGGTGATCGTCTCCACGCGCGATGCGGCGCGGGTGCCGCACCTGATGCGCGCCACCGGCTATCGCATCGATGCCGGGGCCGGCACCGTGACGCTGCTGCTCTGCGCCGTGCAGGCGGGCGACACGCTGGCCGACATCGCCGCCAACCAGGCCATCGCGGTGGTCTTCAGCGAGCCGACGACCCACCAGACCCTCCAGCTCAAGGGCTTCGACGCCCGCCATACGGCGGTGCAGGCGGATGACGGCGCACGCGTGGCCGCCTACCGCGAACGGTTCGCCGACGAACTCGCGGAACTCGACATCGCGCGCGATCTCATCGTGGGCGGATTGCTGAACTGCGCCGGCGGGAGTCTGGTCGCCGTCACATTCACGCCCACGCTGGCTTTCCGCCAGACACCCGGCGCGCATGCCGGCGCGCCCATCGCGAGCGGCGCGCCATGATCGTGCCGACATGAGCGCGCCGCCATGAACGGCCCGATGACCGCCGCCGACATCCGCCCCTGCCTGGAGGGCCTGATCCCCGGCGTGATGGCTACCTGCGCGCCCGACGGCACGCCCAACGTCGCTTACCTGTCGCAGGTGCAGTACGTCGACGGCGACCACGTCGCGCTCTCGTTCCAGTTCTTCAACAAGACGCGCGAGAACGTGCTCGCCAATCCGGTCGGCACGCTGCTGCTGGTCCACCCAGAGACCGGGGCGCAGTACCGCCTGACGGTGCACTACCTGCGTACCGAAACCTGCGGGCCGCTGTTCGAGAACATGAAGGCCAGGCTGGCGGGCATCGCCTCCCATTCGGGCATGGCGGGGGTGTTCCGGCTGCTCGGGTCGGATGTGTACCGTGTGTCCGACATTCGCCACGTGCCCGGCACCGGCATGCCCGAACTCGCCACGCAGCCGTACCGGCACCTGCTGCCGGCCCTGCGCCGGGCCGTGCTGCGCCTGGCGGCATGCACCGACACCGGGCAACTGTTCGACGCCGCCATGGCGTCGCTGGCGGAGGACTTCGGCATCGAGCACGCCATGCTGCTGATGGCCGATGCCGGCGCATCGCGCCTCTATACGGTGGCCAGTCACGGCTACACGGACTCGGGCGTCGGCTCGGAAATCGCCCTCGGCGAAGGCGTGATCGGCGTGGCCGCGCGCGAACGCACCCCGATCCGCATCTCGCACATGACCTCGGACGTGGCCTACACGCGGGCCATGCGCGACAGCATCGCCGGCAACGCGCCGCCGGCCACCGAGATTGCCCTGCCGGGCCTGCCGTCGCCGGGCAGCCAGATCGCGGTGCCGGTGTGCACCGGCGGTGCGCTCCAGGCGGTGCTGTTCGCCGAGAGCGTGCGCGAACTGCGCTTCACCTACGACGACGAGGACGCGCTGGTCGCCCTCGCCGCCAGCCTCGGCCACGCCATGCGCGCGCTGCAGGCCTGCGCCGACGCCGATCCCGAGGCCGCCATCGACAGCGAAGCCACCGGCGCCATGCCGCCGGGCGAACCCACGCCGCTCGCGGTGCGCTACTACGAGGCCGACGGCAGCGTCTTCCTTGGCGAGGACTACCTGATCAAGGGCGTGGCGGGCGCCATCTTCCGCAAGCTCGTCGACGAGCATGTGCGGACCGGGCGCGATACCTTCACCAACCGCGAACTGCGGCTCGACCCGGCGCTCGGCCTGCCTGACGTCAGCGACAACCTCGAGGCGCGCCTCGTGCTGCTGGCGCGCCGGCTGGTCGAGCGCCATGCCTGCGTGCGGATCGAGCGCACCGGGCGCGGCCGCTTCGCCTTGCGCGTGGAGCGGCCGCTGCGGCTGGAGCATGTGGACCGGGGCGGTTGAGCGGCCGGGGAAGGGCCGGGAAGGCGGGAAGGCGGGAAGGGCCGTCAGGCGGCCTGCGCCAGTTCGGGGGAAGGCAGTCCCAGTGCGCGGGCCAGCTTCATCCAGTCCGGCATCGGCAGCAGTACGCGGCACATCTCGATCATCCCGGCGAACGCCTCGGGCGGCGCGTTGTCGCGCACGGTCGCCAGCATCGCGGCGCGCTCGGCGGGGCCGATGTTGGGCAGCATCCAGCGCGCCACCAGGGCCACCGATTCGGGCGGCAGCGAGGCGACGATGCGGTTTTCCAGGTCCGCCAGTTCGGCATCGGTGTAGCTGGCCCACAGCACCGCATTGTGCTCGGTCTCCTCGACGTTCATGTGCGCGTGGTTCTCGGCGATGAACAGCGACAGCCGGCGGTAGAGCCCATGCAGGTAATCGCCGCGCGCCGCCACCGGCACGGTGGCGAGATGGCTGGCCATCGCCCGCAGGTTGCGGATCTCGGCGGTGTGCTCCAGGTGCTCGTGGGCGATACGGCTGGCCGCGCCGGGCCGGCGCGCTTCCATGGCCACGTGGACGTAGTCGTTTTCCTTCTGGAGGTGATGCTCGCAGGCCGTCAGGAGTTCGTGGACCTGGGCCAGCATGCCGCGGACTTCGGCTTCGTCGGTGGTGTCGGTGCGGCCGGCGCGGACCAGCGTATCGGCCATGAAGGCGCGCAGCGCCTTGTGGATGCGCGCGTAGATGTCGAAGCGCTTGTTGTCGTGGGGAAGACCTTGGGTGTTGCCATTGACTGCCATGATTGACCTTGCTCCGTATTTCCGTGTTGCTGGGGGGATATTGCCTGGGGGGCTCGAAGGAACGGGACGCAGCGGACGGCGCCGCGTGCAAGGCAGTCTAGGAATGCAACCGGGTGCTGGTTCGTAAAACTTGGCTCAGGAATCCTTAACAGTTTCTTAAACGAATCGAATCGCGCCGTGGAAGTTGGAAAACGCGCCGGGACGAAACAGATGTTGCGTTTCGGGCGCGCGGATCGGCGCGAGTCGGCGCGGGTTTGCCCAATACGCAGGCGGTCGTGTGATGCAAGGGTCGTATCTGGCGGCCCCGGTTCGAAAGCGCGGCATGGTATCCGCCGCCCGCTTGCGGCATCATGGCGGCCATGCCGTCCGCCGCCCCCCCGACCCAAGTCCCTGCCGTGCCGCCCGCCTGTGCCAACTGCCTCGCGCTCGCCGCCGAACCGCGCCGGCGTGAGCCGCACGAACGCCTGGCGCTGCGCGACACCGCGCCGGTTGCGGGGCAGAGCGAGGCGGGCGTCGCGTTCAGCATGCTGTGCTTCACCTGTCGGGAATGCGGCACGGTCTGGCGGCTGTACGACCGGCCCGGCGAACTGTTCGTCTCGTGGGTGCCGGAAGGGGAACTGCGGCGGGAGTAAGATGGCGCTTCGTTCGCTTTGCGTCTTTCCGCCGATGTCCTGCCTCGCTCCCCGCTCCCTGCTGACCGCCTTCGCCCTTTCCACTACGCTCGTCGTCCCGGCCGCCGCCGCCTCCGCTGCCGATAACTGGCCTGGCCGCCCGATCCGGCTGATCGTCGCCTATCCGACCGGTGGCATCAGCGACACCGTGGCGCGCGCGCTGGGCGAAAAGCTCGGCGCACGCCTCGGCACCTCGGTCGTGGTCGAGAACAAGGCCGGCGCCGGCGGCAGCATCGGCATGGACGCCGTGGCCAAGGCCGAGCCCGACGGCTATACCCTCGGCTTCGCGGCCACCAGCCCGCTGACGCTCAATCCGCACGTCAGCCGCGTCAACTACGATCCGCAGCGCGATATCGCTCCCGTGATGAGCGTGATGTACTCGCCCGTGCTGGTGGTGACCACACAATCCTTCACCGGCAAGACTTTCCAGGACCTCGTCACGCAGGCCAAGGCCCGGCCCGGGGCGATCCGCTGGGCGACCTCCGGCCTCGGCACGGTCGGCCACGTCATGCTGGAACAGGTACGGGCGAAGTCGAAAGCCGACCTGACGCTGATCCCGTACAAGGGCGCCGGCCAGCAGATGAACGACGCGCTGGGCGGCCAGTTCGAGGTGATGAGCACCAATGGCAGCCCGGTGCTGAGCCAGCACCTGCAGGCGGGCCGGCTGCACGCCATCGCGGTCGGCGCGCCGAAGCGCCTGCCCGAACTGCCCAATGTGCCGACGCTCGTCGAACTGGGCTATCCCAAGGCCAACCTGACCTCCACGTTCGGCATCTTCGCACCGGCGAAGACGCCGCCCGCCATCCTCAATCGCCTGAACGCCGAGCTGAACAAGGCGCTGGCCGAGCCCGAGGTGCGCGCGCGCATGCAGCAGGGCGGCGAAGTACCGACCGGCGGCAGCGCGGCGCAATTCGCCACGGCGATCCGGGCGGAGTCGCTGGAGAACGCCCGCATCGTCAAGGAAGCGGGGATCAAGGCGGAATAGGGCCTTGCAGCCGGGCCTGACGGCGGATCATGCGGGATCGAGCCGGCTGCCCAGCCCGTAGATCGCCGACAGCCGCACGCCGTTGTGCGGCCACAGCGCGAGCTTGGTACGGATGCGCGACAGGTGGCTGTCCACCGTGCGGGAGTTCGGGTCCACCTCGCGCCGCCAGATCTGGTCGATCATCGTCTCTCGCAGTACCAGGTTGCCGATATGGCGGAACAGCAGGACGGAGAGGTCGTACTCCTTGGGCGCGAGCATCACGCCATGCCCGTTGACCCAGACACGCCGCTCCCCCGTGGCGAAGCGGAACGCGCCATGCTCGAGGTCGCAGGGATCGTACGAGGGCGGGGCGACGCGTCTCGCCGTGGCGGCAAGCCGCGCCACCAGTTCGGCAGGCGCGAACGGCCGGCGCAGGTAGATGTCGGCCCCGGCGTCATAGCAGGCCGCGACGGCGGTGTCGTTGTCGAGCCCGCCCACCAATGCCAGCGGCAGCGTGTGGCCGATCGACCGGCGCAGCCACATCACCACCTCGTGGGGCGACAGGCTGGTGTCGTCGCTCCCCATCACGATGGCGTCGAAGCTCGATGCGGGGCTTGCCTGCAGCAGCGCGCGGCCGCTGCGGAAATGCTCGCAGTCATGGCCGGCCCCCCGGCATGCCACCGTCACGAGGCCTGCTTGCGCCTCGTCAACTTCCAGCACGGCGATTCTCAAGTTCGATCTCCTTTGCGTTGATACCCGGCGCGCGGGTCTGCCGCCCATGTTAGGAGCCGGTCCGGTGCGACCGGAAGTAAACATTTGTTGCAACCTCAAATTGAGGAAATTCCTATTTGGCGGGGCCGTGTGACGGTTTCTAATGCAGAAACGTTGCGGAAAGCCGCGGCGCGATACGCCGGCCTGCATGGGCCGGGGATGCCGAGCCGCCGCGCAGGCGGGCGAAGAACTGGGGCGGCGCGAAGGCGCCGGAGAATATGGGAAGAAGGATTGCATCGCTGGAGGATGACGCCGCGCAGGCCGCGCTGATCCGCCATATCGTGACCAGCAGTGGTCACGAGTGCATTACATTTGCCGACGGCGAGCGTCTGCTGATGACGCTGCGCGAAGTCAGCTTCGACCTGCTGCTGCTCGACTGGGAACTGCCCGGCCAGTCCGGGCGGGACGTACTCGAATGGGTGCGCGCCAACCTGGACCGCCGCATGCCGGTGATGTTCCTCACCTGCCGCCATGCAGAGGAGGACATCGTCGACGGCCTCGGCGCCGGGGCTGACGACTACATGACCAAGCCCGTCCGCCCGGCCGAACTGGCGGCGCGCATCGGCTCGCTGCTGCGGCGTGCCTGTCCCGGACGCGAACCGATGGGGGGGCCGCTGGTGCTGGGCGGCTACGTGTTCGACTGCGCGGCACGCAGCGTGTCGTGCCGCGGCCAGCGCATCGGCCTGACGCCGAAGGAGTTCGACCTCGCCATGCTCCTCTTTCGCAACGAGGGCCGCATCGTGGCGCGCGACCACATCGTCGCCGCGGTCTGGGGGCGCGAGATCTCGCCGATGTCGCGCACCATCGATACCCATATCTCGCGCGTGCGCAGCAAGCTGGGGCTGACTGCCGGGCAGGGTGTGCGCCTGACTCCGGTCTACACGCACGGCTACCGCCTCGAGATCGCCGACCGGACGCTGCGCTGATGACTGCCCCGATCATGCCCCCGATCACCCCCTTCGCGCACGACGCCGGCGAGGCATGGGATCTCGCCCTGGCCACGCTGACCCACGACCTGCGCACGCCGCTGGCCTCGCTGCTGGCGCTGGTCGAACTGCGGCGCGCCCGCGCCCTGTCCGATGGCGGGTTTGCCGAGCAGGTGGCCGACTACGCCAGCGGTGCGCTCGCGCTCGCCGACGACCTGACGCGCCTGCTGCGCGAGACATGCCACGCCATGGCGCCACGGCCCCTGACGCCGGCGACGCTGGTCGAGTCTTGCGTCGAGCGCATGAGCCAGCGCGCCTTCGATGCCGGCGTGGCACTGGGCGGCTGCGGTCCGTCGTGCGACATGCCGGTCATGGCCGACGAAGGCCTGCTGTCCGAAGTGCTCGACGTGCTGGCCGGGCGGGCCATCCGTGCATGCCAGCCGGGTGGCAAGGTACTGCTGCACTGGCTGGCCGGACCGGGCGAGCACCTGCTGCATATCAGCTTTCCGCCGATCGCAGGGGAGCCGGCCGCCTCGATGGCGGCGGAAGGCGCCGCGTTGCTGTTCGCGCGCCGCGTGCTGGCGCGGCATGGCGGCACGCTGGCGGTCCTGCTGGAGGAGGGGCGCAGCGGCTGGCGCGTATCGCTACCCTAGGGCCCTCGTCGGCGGGCACCAAAACAAAAAGGCACCCGAAGGTGCCTTTTTGCATTCTGACGAAACGACAATCAGAAGATGTGGCGGATACCAGCGGCAACGCCGAACTGGTTGTTCGCGCCCGGCAGTTCGGTGACCGCGCCGCCCGACACGTGGTTGTAGTCCACGGTGCCGTAGACCTGCGTACGCTTCGAGAACGAGTACTCGGCCAGGGCCACGCCGGTGTAGCGGTGACCACCGTTGTCGGCGATGCCGTTCTTGTTCTCGATGAAGTCGTAGTAGAACGCACCCGTCAGCGCCAGGGCCGGGGTGAGCTGGTAGGTCACGCCGGTGTAGCCCAGGGTGTCCTTGCGCGGGTTGTTCGCAGCGCCAGCGGCAATAGCGCCCTGAGCCGGAGCCGTAATGGAAGCGGCCGACTGGTTCATGAAGCCGTTGTCGATCACGCCCGTACGGTCGTGGCCGCCCAGGTAGCCCAGGAAGATCTTGGCCGGGCCGATGCCGTACTTGCCGGCGGCGCCCCACATTTGCTGCTTGTTGCCGTTGGTGTCGCGGATTTCCTGGTACACGCCGCCGATGCCGAACGGGCCGAATTCATACGCGGCGCGGGCGCCGAAGTACGGATTGCCGCCGGTGCTGGCTTGCGTGAAGCTGCCCGGCTTTTCGCCGAAGCCGTAGCTGGCGCCAACGTTCAGGCCACCGAACTGGCCGCTGTAGCTGACGACGTTGTTGGCACGGAACTGGGTCAGGAAGAACGGCCAGGCGTTGGCGGTGTAGTTACCGATGGTCAGCGGATCGTAGTCGCCGAAGAAATTAAACCCTTCGGTGTACTGGCGGCCCAGCTTGACTGCGCCGAAGGTGCCGGCCAGGCCGACGTAAGCCTGACGATTGAAGATCGTGTTGGCCGAGTTCAGCTTGCCGGTGTCGAGGCTATAGCCGTTTTCCAGTTGGAAAATCGCCTTCAGGCCGTTGCCCAGGTCCTCGGTGCCCTTCAGACCCCAGCGGCTTTGCGTCACGGCGCCGTCGGTCATCTGCGTCTGGCCATGGTTGGCAGCGTCGGCGTGGTTCGTGTAGCGCACGCTGACGTCGGCGATGCCGTACAGCGTGACGGAGGTCTGTGCGTAAGCGCTGCCGGCCAGCAGGGCGCCAGCGGCAACGATCAAGGATGATTTCTTCATGGTGCTCCTTTTCTCTCTTGTGGTCTGCGCTGACGGATCACGCCGGCGCTTGTTTTCACGTTTGCTGTCAACGCCGCGAAAATTTAACAAAATGCTTGGACTTCCGACATAAAAGGACGCCGCGGGGGGAGCCGAAGCAGTATTTCGGTGCAAAACCGTTGTCTCGCCGCTACAAATCGCCGGAAATTGTGCAATGCGTGACGCGCCGCCCTAAAAAGGGGGCGTCGCGAGAATGTGCGCAAAAGAGCGCGCCGGACCCGAGGGGGTCCGGCGCGGAAGAGAGGCGGGGCGGGATGGAAAACCGCCCACCGGGGGACGCTGCAGGCGCTCAGGCCTGCGGGATTTCTATCTTGACTTCCAGCACTTCCAGGTTGTCCTGGCGTTCCAGGCTGACACGCAGGTCCTGGTCGCTGATCTTCACGTACTTCGAAATCACCGCCACCAGCTCGCGCTGGAGCGCGGGCAGGTAGTCGGCGGGGGCCGAATGGCCGCTGCGTTCATGGGCGAGAATGATCTGCAGCCGCTCCTTGGCGACAGAGGCTGATTTCTTCTTCTCCCCCAGCAGGAAGGACAGGATCGACATGGGATGAGTCCTCCTCTGAATGGTTATTTGCCGAAGATGCGCGAGAACAATCCGGGCTTCTGGTAGTCGGTGAATCGCATCGGCTTGTCCTTGCCGAGGAAGCGGTCGACCACGTCGCCATAGGCGTTGGCGACGTCGGTGCCTTCCAGGTGGATGGCCGGCGTGCCCTGGTTGGAGGCGTGCAGCACGGCCTCGGATTCGGGCACCACGCCGATCAGTTTGATGCGCAGGATTTCCTGGATGTCCGTCAGCGACAGCATCTCGCCGCCGTGCACGCGCTTCGGATTGTACCGGGTGATCAGCAGGTGCTCCTTGATGGGGTCGCCGCCCTCGCTGGCGCGCTTGGTCTTGGAGGCCAGGATGCCGAGGATGCGGTCGGAGTCGCGCACCGACGAGACTTCCGGGTTCGTCACGATCAGGGCCTCGTCGGCGAAGTACATCGCCATCAGCGCGCCGGTCTCGATGCCGGCCGGCGAGTCGCAGATGATGTATTCGAAGTTCAGGTCCTTCAGGCCGTTGATGACCTTTTCCACGCCCTCACGCGTCAGCGCTTCCTTGTCGCGCGTCTGCGAGGCGGGGAGGATGAACAGGTTCTCGCACTTCTTGTCCTTGATCAGCGCCTGGTGCAGGTTGGCTTCGCCCTGGACCACGTTGATCAGGTCGTACACGACGCGCCGCTCGCAGCCCATGATCAGGTCGAGGTTGCGCAGGCCGACGTCGAAGTCGATGACGGCGGTCTTGTGGCCTCGCAGGGCCAGGCCGGCTGCAAAGCTGGCGCTGGTGGTGGTCTTGCCAACGCCTCCCTTGCCGGAGGTCACAACGATGATTTTTGCCATGGCTCTATGGGTCCGGTAATTAGGTTGTTACTTTCGGCGCGCGCGGATCATTTCATCCGCAACGGTTCGAGAATCAGTTTTTCGTCGACCAGGCGCACCTGTGCCGATTTGCCGAGCACGTCGGCCGGCAATGCCTGCTCGGCCGTGCGGTAGATTCCGGCGATGGAAATCAGTTCGGGCTCCAGGCAGGTGCAGAAGATGCGCGCCGCCGGGTTGCCCTTGACGCCCGCCAGCGCGCGGCCGCGCAGCGGGGCATAGATATGGATGTTGCCCTCGGCGATGACCTCGGCGCCGTAGCTGACGAGGTCGAGGATCACCACGTCGCCCTCGGCATAGACCTGCTGGCCGGAGCGCAGCGGCCGGTCGATCACGATGGTGGGGGCCACCTGCGGCTTTTCCCGCGATGCCTTTTCCAGTGCCGCCCGGACGGCGGCCTCTGTGGCGGCCTTGGTGGCAGCCAGCTCAGCGGCTGCGTCCACCACCGGCTTCGGCGGCGGGGCGGCCTCGGCGGTGTCCTTCATGCCGCGGCGGCTCTGGCTGTCGAGCAGCGGCAGCCCGAAATCCTCGGCCCAGCCACGCTGGTCCTCGCGCGCCACCACGCCGATGGCGCGGGCCTTCATCGAGGCGAGGGTGCCGATCACCACGTCGAGCGCGATGCGGTCCGCCGCTTCGAGCCGACGCAGGTCGAGGGCGATGACGTCGTTCGAGAAGAACTCGGGGGTCGCTTCGAATCGGGAGAGGAGGTCGTCCCGCAAGGCAGCCATGTCGGCAGTCTTGAGTGCTAGGAGGAGGGCATCGACATTGCCACTGCGCAGCTCGAAGCGTGGCGATCTCTTCTGGGACATGGGTGGGCGGCCGTTGAAATGCCACATTCTAACGTTGCTTTTCCCGCGAACTGTAAGAAATTGCCTCTCGCATGCGCAGGGTGGACGATGCGTGCCATCGCGCCTGCGCAAGTGCCCCGGATATGGCCGGAATGCGGGGGAAATGTGGCCCGGGACTCCCTCGCTCTGCACCGCGGGATTCGCGCGGGGCTAACTTTGCGTCGGCCGGGGGCCTGCCTACACTGGTGCCATGCCGGGCATCGGCGTGAAACTGTCGTCGCGTGCCGCGGAAAACCGTGGAGAGAACCAGATGCCGCCGCCCGCCGTGCCGCCGCTTCACCGGGTTTCGATTCGTCGCGCCGCCGTTGCAGCGGCGGCGGCGCTCGCCCTGGTTGCACTGTCGTCGACTGCCGCCACGCAGCCGGCGCAACCCGCGCAGGCCGAGACCCGGGCCGCCGTTACCGCCTATGAGGCCGGCGCCTTCGACACCGCGCTGCAGGGGTTCGCCGCCGCCGCCCGCCAGGGTAACCGGCTGGCGCAGTTCGACTACGCGATGATGCTGCTGCGCGGGGAGGGCACCAAGGCCAATCCGCAGGAAGCGCTGGTCTGGCTGAAGAAGGCGGCCGACAACCAGATGACCCATGCGCAGTACACCTGGGGCGAGATCTACGAGCGGGGCGAACTGGTGCCGAAGTCGCTGGAAGAGGCCAACCGCTGGTACGAGCGCGCCGCGCAGGGCGGCCACGTGGGGGCGCAGATGGCGCTGGCGACCAACTATTTCACCGGACGCGGGGTGCCGCTGGACTACGGCAAGGCGTTCGAATGGTACCGGCGCGCCGCCGACGCGGGCGAGGGCAACGCGCAGTACATCGTCGGCAGCTTCTACGAGCGCGGGTATACGGGGGTGGTGGACAAGGACATCGAGCAGGCCAAGATCTGGTACGCGCGGTCGGCATCGCACGGCGACCCGGGGGCGCTGGCGAAGCTGCGGTCCCTGCTGGAGGAAACGGTGAGGGCGAAGGCGGGGGGCGGAGCGATGTGAGGGGGAGGGTTTCTCCCCTCTCCCTCAGGGAGAGGGGCGGGGGTGAGGGCAGGCGGTTCGTCTGGCGATGACGCTGGTTGGTACGCTGCCCCTCACCCCCAACCCCTCTCCCAAGGGGAGAGGGGAGCAGGGCGGGAGGGTCTTCAGCCTGCCAGCTTCTTCTTCAGCAGCTCATTCACCTGCGCCGGATTCCCCTTGCCCTTGGTCGCCTTCATCGCCTGGCCGACCAGCGCGTTGAACGCCTTCTCCTTGCCGGCGCGGAATTCCTCGACCGACTTGGCGTTGGCGGCCAGCACGTCGTCGATGATCTTCTCGAGCTCGCCGGTGTCGGACATCTGCTTCAGGCCCTTGGCGGCGATGATGGCATCGGCGTCCCCGCCGTGCTCGCCCGCCCACATGGCCGGGAAGACATCCTTCTTGGCGGTGTTGTTCGACACCGTGCCGTCGGCGATGCGCGCCAGCAGCTTCGCCAGCTGGGCCGGCTGGACCGGGGCGGCGTCGATGGCGATGCCTTCGCGGTTCAGCAGCGAGGCCACGTCGCCCATCAGCCAGTTGGCGGCCGGCTTGGCATTGGCCGCGCCGGTTTCGGTCACCACCGACTCGTAGTAGCCGGCAAGCGCCTTGGTGGCCGTCAGCATGCTGGCGTCATACGCCGACAGGCCGTACTGCGAGACGAAGCGCGCCTGCATCGCCGCCGGCAGTTCAGGCAGCTCGCCGCGCACGCGCTCGATCCAGTCGGCGCCGATTTCCAGCGGCATCAGGTCCGGATCGGGGAAATAGCGGTAGTCGTGCGCGTCTTCCTTGGTGCGCATGGCGCGCGTTTCGCCGGTGTCGGGGTCGAACAGCACCGTGGCCTGCTGGATCTTGCGGCCGTCCTCGATCTCGGCGATCTGCCAGTGCACCTCGTACTCGATGGCCTGCTGCAAGAAGCGGAACGAGTTCAGGTTCTTGATCTCGCGGCGGGTGCCGAATTCCTTCTGGCCGAACGGACGCACCGACACGTTGGCGTCGCAACGGAACGAGCCTTCCTGCATGTTGCCGTCGCAGATGCCCAGCCACACCACCAGCGAATGCAGCGCCTTGGCGTAGGCCACGGCCTCGGCGGCGCTGCGCATCTCGGGTTCGGTGACGATTTCCAGCAGCGGGGTGCCGGCGCGGTTCAGGTCGATGCCGGTCATGCCCGCGAAGTCCTCGTGCAGGGACTTGCCGGCGTCTTCTTCCAGGTGGGCGCGCGTCAGGTTGACGGTCTTCTCGTAGAACTCGCCCTTCTTGCCCTCGACCTGCACCGTGATCTGTCCGCCCTGGACGACCGGGATCTCGTACTGGCTGATCTGGTAGCCCTTCGGCAGGTCAGGGTAGAAGTAGTTCTTGCGGGCGAAGATGCTGCGCGGGGCGATCTTCGCGCCGATGGCGAGGCCGAACTGGATGGCGCGCTCGACCGCGCCCTTGTTCAGCACCGGCAGCACGCCGGGCAGGGCCAGGTCGACGGGCGACGCCTGCGTGTTGGGCGCGGCGCCGAAGGCGGTGGAGCTGCCCGAGAAAATCTTGGAGGCCGTCGAAAGCTGGGTGTGCGTTTCGAGGCCGATGACCACTTCCCATTGCATGGTGGTTTCCTCTGCGATTCTTTGGATTCTGCTTATCTAGTCTGCGCGCATCCGCCGCCGGCCGGCTCGAACATCACCGGCCACGCTTCTTCATAGATGCCCGGCGAGCAGCGCTGCTGGCAGTTGGCGTGCGCCAGCGTCACGCGGCGCGGGTCCTGCCAGATCATCAGCTCGCAGCGGCTGCCGTCGCGCGCCATCAGCTCGATCTGCGGCTTCGTGCGGGTCTGGCGGAAATCCGCCAGGTTGAAGCTGCACGAACCGCGCCGGCCGACCCACAGCTTCCACTGCAGTTCCTGCACCGTGTTGTTCGACACGCGCAGCTGGGCATCCTCGCGGAAGCCGTCTTCCTCGGTGCGGCGGCAGTCGGCGGCGATGGTGATGTCCTTCGCGGCGATGGGCGTCGGCGTGCCGAGGCGCGGCAGCGTGCAGCCGGCCATGACCGCAGCCAGCGCTGCCGCCACGGACAGGCTGCCAAGAAGCCGGAGGCGCGCGGTCGACGTCGTCATGCGGGGCGGCGCAGGTGCCAGTCGGTGGCCTGCTGGAAGGCGTGCGCGGTCTGCAGCAGGCGGGCTTCGTCGAAGTGGTTGCCGATGATCTGCAGGCCGACCGGCATGCCGCCCTCGCCGAACCCGGCGGGCACGCTCATGCCGGGCAGGCCGGCGAGGCTGGTGGACAGCGTGAAGACGTCTTCCAGGTACATCTGCACCGGATCGTCGCCCTTCTCGCCGGTCTTCCAGGCGACCGTCGGCGCCACCGGGCCCATGATCACGTCGCACTGCCGGAACGCGTTCTGGAAGTCGTCGGCGATGATGCGGCGGATCTTCTGGGCCTGCAGGTAGTAGGCGTCGTAGTAGCCGTGCGACAGCACGTAGGCGCCCACCATGATGCGGCGCTTCACCTCGGGGCCGAAGCCCTCGGCGCGGCTCTTCTTGTACATGTCGAGCAGGTCGGTGTACTGCGCGGCGCGATGGCCGTAGCGCACGCCGTCGAAGCGCGACAGGTTCGACGAGGCCTCGGCCGGCGCGATGATGTAGTACACCGGGATCGACAGCTCCGTCTTGGGCAGCGAGATGTCGACCAGCGTGGCGCCCAGCTTCTCGTATTCGGCCAGCGCGGCGCGCACGGCCTGCTCGACGTCGGCCGCCAGGCCCTTGCCGAAGTACTCGCGCGGCAGGCCGATGCGCAGGCCAGCGAGCGGCTTGCCGGCCGTGGCGCCATCGCGCGGCTGGCCAAGGTAGCGGGCGAAGTCCTCGTCCACGCCGCCCTGTTCGGGCGTGAGGCTGGTGGAGTCGCGCTGGTCGAAGCCGGCCATCACGTTGAGCAGCAGCGCGCAGTCCTCGGCGCTGTGGGCCATCGGGCCGCCCTGGTCGAGCGACGAGGCGAAGGCGATCATGCCGTAGCGCGACACGCGGCCGTAGGTCGGCTTGATGCCGGTGATGCCGGAGAACGACGACGGCTGGCGGATCGAGCCGCCGGTGTCGGTGCCGGTGGCGGCGGGGGCCAGGCCGCCCGCAACGGCCGCGGCCGAGCCGCCCGACGAACCGCCGGGCACGCGCGAGGTGTCCCACGGGTTGGCGACCGGGCCGAAGGCCGAGTTCTCGTTGGACGAGCCCATGGCGAACTCGTCCATATTGGTCTTGCCCAGCGTGACCATGCCGGCGGCGGCCATGCGCTCGACCACGGTGGCGTCGAACGGGCTCTCGTAGTTGCCGAGCATCTTCGAGCCGGCGGTGGAGCGCCAGCCGCGCGTCACGAACACGTCCTTGTGGGCAACGGGTACGCCGGTCAGCAGCGCGGCATTGCCGGCCGCGCGGCGGGCGTCGGCGGCGCGGGCCTGTTCGAGCGTGCGTGTGGCGTCGACGTGCAGGAAGGCGTTGAGCTTGCTGGCATCGATGCGGGCCAGGTACTCGCGGGCGATTTCCTCGGCGGAAATGGTGCGCGCGGCCAGGGCGTCGGCGAGCTGGCGCAGGGAGGTCACGGAATCAGCGGAAAAAGGCATGACGTAGTTTTTCGGTCAGGTCGGCGGCGGTGGCGGTCGGGGTCACTCGATGACCTTGGGCACCAGGTAGAGGCCGGCCTCGGTGGCGGGCGCCGGGCGCTGGTAGGCCTCGCGGTGGTCGGTCTCGGTGACCGCATCCTCGCGCAGGCGTTGGGCGATGTCGCGCACGGCGGACAGCGGGTGGGCCAGCGGCTCGATGCCGGTGGTGTCGACCGCCTGCATCTGCTCGACCAGCGAGAAGAAGCCGTTCAGCTGCGTCAGGGTGTGGGCCGCCTCGGCATCGCTGGTTTCGATGCGGGCCAGATGGGCGATGCGCTTGACGTCGGATAGGTCGAGGGCCATGGCTGGAGTGGAGTGGAGAACGCTCTTGGATAACGCTCGCCCGGGCGCCTCTGGGGCGGCTGGGGGCGGGGTCAAGACTGAGGGGATTTCCGGGGTGTAACGGTCCGAAACAGGGGAAATTATAAGGTATCATTGCGTGTTGCCCGCCTTCGGCAACGTCCGCGCCACCTGGCACATTGCAAGCGATCCCGCGTGCACCGTGCCGCGTCCAGGCTGTGAAGAAGGCTGCACACGAATCCGGGGTTCCTCCGATTAGACCGGCTCGCCAGCCTGTGGCCTGCTTGTAGCGCTTGTAGCCTACGGCACATCAGCCTGGCGCGTTCGCCGAACTTTTGCGCGAAGTCTAATCAAAGGTTCCCAGGTGCCGGCGAAATCTGCCCGGACCTGCAGAATTTCTTTTCCGTAATAACCGTTTTAAACGACTCTTACCGCTGGCCCCCCATCCCATACCAGGGCACACAGGCAGCCGGCGGTTTCGCCTATCCGCGAACTCACAGAAGACAGGATTCCTGATGTTCGGCTTTCTCCGCAGCTATTTCTCCAACGACCTGGCCATCGACCTCGGCACCGCCAATACCCTGATCTACATGCGTGACAAGGGCATTGTGCTGGACGAGCCTTCGGTGGTCGCCATCCGTCAGGAGGGCGGCCCGAGCGCCAAGAAGACGATCCAGGCCGTCGGCAAGGAAGCCAAGCAGATGCTGGGCAAGGTGCCGGGCAATATCGAGGCCATCCGCCCGATGAAGGACGGC
>Ga0160472_100272_pt1 | contig 57602 bp, 56 predicted proteins | sample HID1973M_E11MG_FD_108267 | JGI IMG/M metagenome (GOLD analysis project Ga0160472, IMG submission 108267) | Enriched mosquito-associated microbial communities from UW Madison campus, WI, USA - HID1973M_E11 MG | ecosystem: Host-associated > Arthropoda: Insects > Digestive system > Unclassified ... | reverse complement strand
GCCGCCGGCGCCGATCCCGGCGATCACCGCCGCCGTGTACAGCATCGGCAGCGAGTCGGCGTAGGCGTTGAGCACCCACGCCAGCCCGGCGCACAGCGCGCCACCCGCCACCACCGGGCGCGGGCCGAACTTGTCCACCAGCCAGCCCTCCACCGGCACCAGCCACGTCTCGGTCACGATGAAGATGGAGAACGCCACCTGGATGGCCGACAGGCCCCAGTGATGCTTCGCTTCCATCGGGGCCACGAACAGCGTCCAGCCGTATTGAAGATTGGCCACCAGGCCCATGCATACCACGCCGATCGCCAGCTGGAACCAGCGGTTCCGTATGCCTTGGCCATCAGTACTCGCGGCCGGGGTAGCCGCTTCGAATTGCGCCATCTCTTGTCTCCTAGTGCTTATCCACGTGCCAACAGGGGGAGCGGCACGGACAACCGGCTCTTTTCGAGCTCTTCACACGTTCAGACTGCGCCTGACATTGCGGCACCGGAATCCGAGCGATTGATGCTACCGCAGGCTTAATGTCGCCTGTCTTAAAGTTTTTTATCGTATGCATTCAGAAGACGTTATGGATGGCAGGATGCCGGAACAGGAACGTGCAACACAATGCAGAAATTCCCCAACCGGCCCCGTCCATCACCGCCTTCACATGCTCAGGCCGGCACTTCCTCCAACTGCCGCAGCAGCGCGTCCACGCTGGCCTTCGCATCACCGAACCACATGCGGGTGTTCTCCTTGTAGAAGAGCGGGTTGTCGACGCCGGCGTAGCCCGCTGCCATGCCGCGTTTCGACACCACCACCGTGCGCGCCTTCCACACCTCCAGCACCGGCATGCCGGCGATGGGGCTGGACGGGTCCTCCAGCGCACCCGGGTTGACGATGTCGTTGGCGCCCACCACCAGCACGACGTCGGCCTCGCCGAAATCGTCGTTGATCTCTTCCATTTCGAGGACGATGTCGTACGGCACCCGTGCCTCGGCCAGCAGCACGTTCATGTGGCCCGGCAGCCGGCCCGCCACCGGGTGGATGCCGAAGCGCACATTCACGCCCTGGGCCCGCAGCCGCCGCGCGATCTCGCTGATGGTGCCCTGCGCCTGCGCCACCGCCATGCCGTAGCCAGGCACGATGATGACGTTGCTGGCGTCCTTCAGCAGCGCGCTCACTTCCTCGCTCGACACCGGCGCCACTTCGCCCTGCTCCTCGCCGTCGCCCTTCGCGCCCTTGGCCTGCACCGCGCCGAAGCCGCCCAGGATCACCGACAGGAACTTGCGGTTCATCGCCTTGCACATGATGTAGCTGAGGATGGCGCCGCTCGACCCCACCAGCGCGCCGGTGATGATGAGCAGGTCGTTGCCGAGCATGAAGCCCGTGGCCGCGGCCGCCCAGCCGGAGTAGCTGTTGAGCATCGACACCACCACCGGCATGTCGGCCCCGCCGATGGCGGCCACGAGGTGCGCACCCACCAGCAGCGCGACGCCGGTCATGATGGCGAGCGGCACCAGCCCGGCCTGCACGTCGGGCGCGGCGAGGAACTGGTAGCCGAGCACCACGCACACGACCAGCGCCGTCGCGTTCAGGAGGTGGCGGCCCGGCAGCAGCGTGGGCTTGCCGCCGAGCGTGCCGCGCAGCTTCAGGAAGGCGATGACCGAGCCCGTGAAGGTGACGGCGCCGATGAGGATGCCGAGGTAGGTCTCCACTTCGTGGATCGCCTTCTCCGCGCCCGTCAAACCATGCGAGTCGAGATAGTTGGCATAGCCGACCAGCACCGCGGCGAGACCGACGAAGCTGTGCAGCACCGCGACCAGCTCGGGCATCTGCGTCATCTCGACACGCCTGGCGAGCAGCGCGCCGGCTGCGCCGCCCAGCACCATCGCGCCGATGATGATGGGCACGCCGTCAGCGCTGCCGGCAAGCACGGTGGTCAGCACCGCGATCACCATGCCGGCGATGCCGAGCAGGTTGCCGCGCTTCGCGGTGGCCGGATGGCTCAGGCCGCCGAGGCTGAGGATGAAGAGCGCGCTGGCGCCCAGGTAGGCGATATTGCTGATTCCGCTTTGGATCAAGTTGGGCATGATTTCCCCTCAGTCGCGCTGGAACATCTTCAGCATGCGCTGGGTCACCAGGAAGCCCCCGGCGATGTTGATGGTGGCAATGAGCACCGCCGCACCGGCCACGATGGCCGTGACGAACGACGGCTTGCCGAGCTGCACGAGCGCGCCCACCACGATGATCCCGCTGATGGCATTGGTGACCGACATCAGCGGCGTATGCAGCGACGCCGTGACGTTCCACACCACCTGGTAGCCGACGAAGATCGCCAGCACGAACACCGTGAAGTGCGCCATGAAGGCAGGCGGCGCCACCGCGCCGAGCGCGAGCAGCGCGATGGCGGCGATGGCGAGGCCGATCAGCGTCACACCGGTGCGGCTCTGGGGTTCTGCCAGCACTACCGGGACCGCGGCCTGCGCGGGCGCCGCGTTCTGCGGCACCGCGACCGTCAGCGGCGGCGGCGGCCACGTCACCTTGCCGTGGTTCAGCACCGTCGCGCCGCGGATCATCTCGTCGTTCATGTCGACCGCGAGCTGGCCGTCCTTCGCGGGCGTCAGCTCCGCCAGCAGGTGGCGGATATTGGTCGCGTAGAGCTGGCTCGACTGCGCGGCCATGCGGCTCGGCAGGTCGGTGTAGCCGACGATGGTCACGCCTTCGCGCTGCACCGCCTCGCCCGGCACGGTCAGCACGCAATTGCCGCCCTGCTCCGCCGCCATGTCGACCACCACGCTGCCCGCCCGCATCAGCGCAATGGTCTCCGCTTCCAGCAGGCGCGGCGCCGGCTTGCCGGGAATCAGCGCGGTGGTGATGATGATGTCCACCTCGCGCGCCTGCTCGGCGAACAGCTTCATCTCGGCCTCGATGAAGGCCGGGCTCATCTCCTTGGCGTAGCCGCCGCTGCCCGCGCCGTCTTCCTCGATCTCGACCGTCAGGAACTCGGCGCCCAGGCTCTCGATCTGCTGCTTCACTACGGCGCGCGTGTCGAAGGCGCGCACGATCGCGCCCATGCTGCGTGCCGCACCGATCGCCGCCAGCCCCGCCACGCCCGCGCCAATGATCAGCACCTTGGCCGGCGGGATCTTGCCGGCGGCGGTGATCTGCCCGGCGAACGGCCGGCCGAAGGCGTGGGCCGCCTCGACCACCGCGCGGTATCCCGCCATGTTCGCCATCGAACTCAGCGCGTCGAGCTTCTGCGCGCGCGAAATGCGCGGCACGCAGTCCATCGCCAGCACCGTCGCGCAGCGCTGGCCGAGCCGCTCCAGCAACGCCGCCTGCTGCGCCGGGTAGATGAAGCCGATCAGCGTCGCGTTCTTCTTCAGCAGCGCGGCCTCTTCCACCTCCATGCCCGGATGCACCTGCGGCGGGCGCACCTTGATCACCACGTCGACCGAGGCCCACAGGCTCGCCGCATCGACGATGCCCGCGCCGGCCTGCCGGTAGGCGTCGTCCGAGAACGTCGCCAGCAGGCCCGCGCCGGTTTCCACCACTACCTTGTAGCCAAGCTTGATCAGTTCCCTGACCGAATCCGGCGTCGCCGCCACGCGCCGCTCGCCCGCATGGACCTCGCGGGGCACTCCTATCGTCATCGACATCGCCGTCTCCGCTCAGCCGCGCACGTGGTTGACCAGCGCACCGATGCCGCCGATGGACACTTCCACCACCGCGCCGTCCTTCATCGAGCCGACGCCCAGCGAGGTGCCGACGGCGATCACGTCGCCCGGCATCAGCGTGAGGTCCTCGGAGATGCGGCTGACCTGTTCCTCGGGCGAGAAGATCATGTCGTCGAGGCGGTAGTTCTGGCGCTCGACGCCATCGAGCCGCGTCACCACGCTCGCCTTGCGCCAGTCGAAGCCGGTGACGATGGCGGGGCCGACGCAGCCGAAAGTGTCGTAGCCCTTGGCGCGGGTCCACTGCGGGAAATTGGGATCGGCATTGATCAGCTCGGCGGCGGTCACGTCGTTGACGATGGTAAAGCCGTGGATGTACGACGCGGCCTCGTCGACCGACACGTTGCGGCACTTGCGGCCGATCACGATGCCGAGTTCGCCTTCGTAGACGATCTTGCCGCCGTAGGCCCTGGGACGCTGCACGGCATCGCCGGGGCCGGCGAGCGATGTGGCGGGCTTGATCAGGAACAGCGGGTGCGTGGGCACCGGCTTTTCGAGCTTCTGCGCGAGGGCGTGGAAGTTGTTCCACAGCGCGACGATCTTGCCGGGCTCGCACGGGGCCAGCAGGTCGAGCGAGGCGTAGCTGTGGATGGCGCCGGTGAGGCGCGGTTCGGTATAGCCGGGGCCGTCGTACTCGACGACGCGGTCGGCGTCCTTCTCGTCAACGCGCCCGTGGGCGATGTCGCCGTCGGGGCGGCGGAAGCGAATCCAGGTCTGCACGGGTGAACTCCTCCGGCAGGTGCGGGCGGAGCCGGACCTGCGCGTATGCAATAAGGCGGTAGATGGGAGGCTGCCCGGCGCGTCAGCGTCGGGCAGCCTGGAGGACAGCCTGCGCGGCCGTCAGATCGCCCCGGCTACCTTCAGTGCCGAGATCTGTGCCGGTGTACGGCCCAGCCACTCGAGGATTTCCTCCGTGTGCTCGCCCAGCAGCGGCGAGCGTTCGACCTCCACCGGCGACGCCGACAGCGTGATCGGCGAACCGAGCTGCACGTACTTGCCGCGTCCCGGATGGTCGAGCTCGACCATGTAGCCGCGCTCGTACATCGACCGGTCTTCGAGCAGGTCCTTCATCGACAGGATCGGACCGCACGGCACATCCACCTCGTTGAGCGCCGCCATGACCTCGAACTTGTTCAGGCGCTGCGTCCACTGCTCGATGATGGCGAAGCAGGTCGTCAGCTTTTTCAGGCGTACCTCCGGCGTGGCGAATTCCGGATCGGTGATCAGGTCCTCGCGGCCGCACAGGCGCATCAGCGGCTCCCAGCCCTGCGGCTGGATGATGACGTAGACGTAGTCGTTCGGGCCGCCAGGCGAGCAGCGCAGCGCGGCGCCCGGCTGGCCGCCGCCCGAGGCGTTGCCCGCGCGCGGCACGTGGTCGTCGAACTGCTCGTTGGGGTACTCGCGCAGCGGACCGGCGTCGAGCCGCTGCTGGTCGCGCAGCTTCACGCGGCACAAGTTCAGCACGGCGTCCTGCATGGCGACTTCCACGCGCTGGCCGCGTCCCGAATGCTCGCGCTGCAGCAGCGCGGCCAGGATGCCCACCACCGCATGCACGCCGGTGCCGGAGTCGCCGATCTGCGCGCCGGTCACGGTCGGCACGCCGTCGGCGTCGCCCGTGGTCGATGCCGAGCCGCCCATGCACTGGGCCACGTTCTCATATGCCTTGCAGTCCTGGTACGGGCCCGGACCGAAGCCCTTGATCGACGCATAGATCATCCGCGGGTTGAGGTCCTGGATCGTGTCCCAATCGAAGCCGGCGCGGGCCAGCACACCGGGGCCGAAGTTCTCGACCAGCACGTCGCAGCGCTGGATCAGGTCTTCGAGCAGCGCCTTGCCTTCCGGCGTCTTCATGTTGAGCGTCAGGCTGCGCTTGTTACTGTTGAGCATGGTGAAGTACAGGCTGTCGGCGCCCGGCACGTCGCGCAGCTGGCTGCGCGTGATGTCGCCGCGGCCGGGCATCTCCACCTTGATCACATCGGCGCCGAGCCATGCCATCAGTTGCGTGGCGGAGGGGCCGGCCTGCACATGGGTCATGTCCAGGATGCGGACGCCGTCGAGGGCTTTTCTTTCCATGATCTTGTCTCCTCCCGGTTTCCGCTTAGATGTACATGGTCTGGTTGTTGGTGCCCGGCGCGTACTCGCTCCGGTGCCCGCCAGTGGCGTGGGCGGTGGTGGTGCCGGTGTGGATCCGGGCCTGTGGGGAACCTTCAGCCATGGCTGTCTCCTGGATGGATTGGGATGGGTTGGATTCGTTTGATACCGCTCTGATGACATACGGTATGTGATATATCACGATGACGCAAGAGGGAAATCCATGGGAGAGCCGGTATTTCGATTGTGCGGTGCGGAAGATGTGGTTCGAGTAGCGGAAGGCCAGTCCTGACAGGACCTGGCAGGCCGTCGCGCGCAGGCCGGAACATGCGGGAGGATGATTGATATATCACATATCAACGCTGGCTCGCGTGGCAAGCCTCCACAAAATAAAACCGGCGACCCAAGGGCCGCCGGTTTCACTACACCTTACAGGCTGCGGGCGTCAGTCCAGGAAATCGCAATGTTCCTCGACGTAGTCAGCCAGGTCCAGCGAATGCTGCCGCACCAGCCTCTCCGCCAGTTCCGTATCCCGCTTCTCCAATGCCTCGATGATCCGCAAATGGTCCACGATCGACCGCGACGCCCGGTCGCTCTGCGAGATCGTCATCTTCCGGATCGCCCGCACATGGATAAAGATGTTCTTGATCGAATCCATGATGATCTGCGACTTCGACAACTGCACGATCGCCTGGTGAAAGGCGATGTTCGCATCCGAATACTCGTCGATATGCTCCGCCGGTGTACTGTCGCGGAAGTTGTCGAACATCTTGCGAAGCTGGCCGATTTCCTCGTCCGACGCATGCAACGTCGCGAGCCGCGCCGCCATGCTCTCCAGCGCCGCCCACATCTGGATCATCTCGACGATCTCGCGCTTGCTCTTGCGCATGATGTAGATGCCCCGCCGCGGCACGGTGCGCAGGAACCCCTCCTGCTCGAGCAGCGTCATGGCCTCGCGGATCGGCGTGCGGCTCACGCCCAGCGCCTCGCTCAGCACGCGTTCGTCGAGGCGGATTTCCTCCTGCGACTGGTAGATATCGGCGTCGGCAATGGCCTGCCGCAGCATGGCATAGGCCTGGTCGCGCAGGCTGGCGCCCGCATTGATCGGTTGCAGCGAGAGAGTCAGCCCGTTGGGCTGTACGACGGGTTGCGTTTGCGCAGACATGAATTCGCTCTGGTTGGTCGGCGCTGGCGCAAGCCGGATTGGCTGGCGCGGGCGTCCTTGCGCACGGATGATAGCGCGGACGGAGGTGGCCGTTTTCCGTATATGGTATATCAATCTGCCTGACCGGGCCGCAAGACATATCGTGTCGTGATATGCCGACACCCACGCCTGCGCCCGGCCCTACTCCCCTGCCTCCGCCATCCCGGCGGCGCTACGCTCAGGCCGCCAGTGCGACTTGCGCCATGCGGTCACGCTGCTTGATGAGGCCCAGCACCGCGTCGACCATCGGCGTGGGCTGGCCGACCAGCCGGCCCATTTCCTGCACCACCGTCAGCAGCGGGTCGATTTCCATCGCGCGCCCCGCCTCCAGGTCCTGCAGCATCGAGGTCTTGTGCGCACCCACCGCGCCGGCGCCATCGATGCGGCGCTCCACGTCCACGCGGAAATGCACGCCGAAGCGTTCGGCGATGGACTGCGCCTCCTGCATCATCTGCTTCGACAGCGCGCGCGTGGCCGGGTCGGACGTAATGACATCGAGCGTGGCATGCGTGAGCGCGCTGATGGGGTTGAAGCACAGGTTGCCCCACAGCTTGAGCCAGATCTCGTCGCGGATGTTCTCGCGGACGGGCGCGTCGAGGTCCGCGGCGATCATCATTTCCGACAGCCGCTTCACCCGCTCCGACTTGCTGCCGTCCGGCTCGCCGATCGGGAATTTCTTGCCGTACACGTGCTTGATCACACCGGGCTCGACGATCTCCGCCGCCGGGTACAGCACGCAGCCGATGGCCCGCTCCGGCCCGAAGCCGCGCCACTGCCGGCCGCCGGGATCCACGCTCTCCAGCGTGCTGCCGGCCAGGTCGCCGCCGTGCTTGTGGAAGTACCAGTAGGGAATGCCGTTCACGCCCGTGACGATGGCGGTCTGCGGCCCCAGCAGCGGCTGGATCAGGTCCACCACGCCCGGCACCGAGTGCGCCTTGAGGGTAATGAAGACGTAGTCCTGCGGCCCGAGTTCGCGCGGGTCGCTGGTGCAGTTGACCTGCGCCACCCGCTCCTCCCCTTCGATCAGCAGCTTCACGCCGTTCTTCTGCATGGCGGCCAGATGCGGGCCGCGCGCCACGAAGCTGACGTCCGCGCCCGCGCGCGCCAGCTGGGCGCCCATATACCCGCCGATGGCGCCGGCACCATAGATGCACACCTTCATTGCTGTCTCCTCAAGAGCTAATGGAATCTTTTGATATATCACATACTATATTCCACAAAGCCAGACAGCAAGCCCTCCTGAACCCGGCGCCGCCTGGCGCCGCATCGGCACCGCTCCGGTCACATGACTCCGCTAAGATGGGATGGCTGCCTCACATCACGCACACCCTGCCGCCCATCCACCTGCCCATCTCCGGAGCACCGCATGGACAACGCGCTGGCACTGATCCAGGACCCCACCGCCTGGGCCGCCCTGGCGACCCTGATCGTCATGGAGATCGTCCTCGGCATCGACAACCTGATCTTCATCTCCATCCTGACCAACAAGCTGCCCGAGGCGACCCGCGAGACCGCGCGCCGCACCGGCATCGGCCTCGCGCTGATCCTGCGGCTTGTGCTGCTGGCGACGATTTCCCACATCGTCGGCATGACCGAACCGGTCTTCACGCTGTTCGGGCACGGCTTCTCGTGGCGTGACCTGATCCTGCTCGGCGGCGGCCTGTTCCTCGTGTGGAAGGCCACGCGCGAGATCGGCGAGCACCTCTCGGTCGAGGAGCACGACCCCGGCGAGGGCATGAAGGCGCCGCCGGGCTTCGCCGCCGCCATCGTGCAGATCCTGCTGCTCGACATCGTGTTCTCGGTCGACAGCATCATCACGGCGGTCGGCATGACCGAACACGTGCCGATCATGTTCGTTGCCGTCATCGTGGCCGTGATGGCGATGCTGTTCGCCGCCGGGCCGCTGTCGACCTTCATCAACCGCAACCCGACGGTGGTGATGCTGGCGCTGGCGTTCCTGATGGTGATCGGCATGGCGCTGATCGGCGAGGGCTTCGGCACGCATGTGCCCAAGGGCTATATCTATGCTGCGATGGCGTTCTCGGCACTCGTGGAAGGGTTGAACATGCTCGCCCGGCGCAAGAAGGCCGAAGCGCGCCGCCGGCGTGCGCAGGCCGGCGCTTCGCAGTAGTGCCCATGTAACAGAGGGTGTCGGGGGTATCCCTGACGGGGCAGTGTCTTTTACAGTACTTCCCTTCTGGACAACGCCCCGCTCCCCCGGACGCCCGCCCATGCTGACTCGCCGCACCTTCCTGGCTTCGGCCACCGCCTCGGCCACGCTCGCCGCGCTCGGCCTTGCGCCCGAGGCGCTCGCCGCCGGCAAGATCAGGCTCGGCGAAGGCAAGCCCTTCGGCTACGACGCCCTGATCGAGCAGGCCCGCCAGCTGGCCGCCAAACCCTACAGCCCCCCCCCCGCGCCGCCGGCCGACATCCTCGCGAAGATCGACTACGACGCCCACGGCAAGATCCACTACAAGCCCGAGAACGCCCTCTTCGCCGACGGCCCGGGCCGCTACCCGGTCACCTTCTTCCACCTCGGCACCTACTTCCGCACGCCGGTGCGCATGCACGTGGTGGAGGGCAACGCCGCCAACGGCAAGGACGTGGCGCGCGAGATCCTGTACGACGAGGCGCTCTTCGACATGCCCGCCGACAGCCCCGCCCACAAGCTGCCGCGCAACAGCGGCTTCGCGGGCTTCCGCTTCCAGGAAAGCCGCCTGCCGGACCCGAAGGCAAAAGAGCTGCTCGACTGGAAGAAGAACGACTGGGTCGCCTTCCTCGGCGCCTCGTACTTCCGCGCCATCGGCGAGCTGTACCAGTACGGGCTCTCGGCGCGGGGCATCGCCGTGGATTCGGCGGTGGGCGGGCAGGCCGAGGAATTCCCGGCCTTCACGAATTTCTGGTTCGAGACGCCGGTCGCGGGCAAGCCCGACACCGTCACCGTCTACGCCCTGCTCGACGGCCCCAGCGTGGCCGGCGCCTACCGCTTCGTCATGCAGCGCGGCAAGGGCGTGATCATGGACGTGGACTGCGCGCTGTTCCTGCGCAAGGACGTCTCGCGGCTCGGGCTGACGCCGCTCACGTCGATGCACTGGTTCTCAGAGGCCATCAAGCCCACCGCCATCGACTGGCGCCCCGAGGTCCACGACTCCGACGGCCTGGCGATGTGGACCGGCGCCGGCGAGCACATCTGGCGCCCGCTCAACAACCCGCCGCGCACCATGGCCTCGGCCTTCGCCGACGACAACCCGCGCGGCTTCGGCCTGCTCCAGCGCGACCGCCTATTCGACCACTACCAGGACGGCGTGCGCTACGAGCGCCGCCCGAGCCTGTGGGTGGAGCCGCGCGACCAGTGGGGCGCCGGCTCGGTGCAACTGGTCGAACTGCGTACCGACGACGAGATCCACGACAACATCGTCGCCATGTGGGTGCCGAAGGAGCCCGCCAAAGCCGGCGGCACGTACCGCCTGCGCTACCGCCTGCACTGGCTGGCCGACGAGCCCTACCCGTCGCCGCTGGCGCGCTGCGTGGCCACGCGGCTCGGCAACGGCGGCCAGCCCGGCCAGCCGCGCCCGCAGGGGGTGCGCAAGTTCGTGGTGGAGTTCAAGGGTGCGCCGCTGGAGAAGCTGCCGTTCGGCGTCAAGCCGGAGGCCGTGCTGTCGGCCTCGCGCGGAACATTCTCCTATGTCTTCACCGAGGCCGTGCCCAATGGCGTGGCGGGACACTGGCGCGCGCAGTTCGACCTGACGGCCCCCGGCACCGACCCGGTCGACATCCGGCTTTTCCTGCGGCTCGACGGCAAGCCGCTGTCGGAAACCTGGCTGTACCAGTACCACCCGTTCCAGTCGCAGGCCTGATCGCGACGAGGGCCGGACGCGCCGCGCAAGCAGGCGTGCGGGTATCATCGCCTGTTACCACCGGTTAAAGGCCCATGCACGGGCCGGCTGCCCCATGACTCCTGCTGATTTCTCCGGCGCCACCGCCGACACCGACCCCAACGCCTCGCTGCCGCGCTCCGAGCGCGCCTACCAGCAGTTGCGCTCGGCCATCCAGTCCGGCCAGCTGCCGCCCGGCACGCGGCTGCGCGAGGTCGAACTGGCGGAGACGCTCGGCCTGTCGCGCACGCCGGTGCGCGAGGCGCTGTCGCGGCTGGAGTCGGAAGGGATGGTCGTCAACGAGCCCAACCGCGGCATGATGGTGACCCAGCTCGACGCCAGCATGGTCAGCGAGCTGTACGTCATGCGCGAAGTGCTGGAAGCCACCGCCGCCGCGCTGGCCGCGCGCCACGCCACCGATGTGGAGATCTCGCTGTTGCGCGACATCGTCGAGCGCGACCTCGCCTACGCCGACGACCCGCAACGCCTGGCGCTCAACAACCGCCTCTTCCACGAGACCCTGCACCGCTGCGCGCACAACCGCTACCTGCTCAAGACCCTGCGCTCGCTGCACGAGTCGATGGCGCTGCTCGGCCGCACGACGCTCTCGGTCCCTGGCCGCGCGCGCGATTCCTACGCCGAGCATTCGGCACTGGTGGAGGCGCTGGAAAAACGCGATCCGGCGCTGGCCGAGCAGATCAGCCGCCGCCATATCCAGCAGGCCTACAAGGTCCGGCTGTCGATGTGGATCGAGGAACAGTCCGCTGCGAACCAGCCGCGCGACTGACACTCACAGGCGCGGACAAAAGAAAACCGGCCTGCGCACACCCGTGACGGGCGGCTTCAGACCGGTTTGCCTGTGGCGCCCCGCCAAGATGGCAATGCGGCGCCTGCTCGACTTTCTGGCTGGACGATCAACCGTTGGCGAACACCACCTTGGCACGGCGGGCTTGCGCCTGCAGGCTGGCGAACACGTCGTGCACGAAAGCCAGCGCAGCCTTGGCATCGCGCATGATGCCGAGATCCTGGCGGGCGATTTCCTGTTCGATCAGTTCACGTTCGAGTTGGTCGGTCAGCTTGATGTCGGAATAGTTGCTCATGACAGTTTCCTAGGGGTGTACCCTTATGGGGTTTTCCCCTATTGTAGTCGGCGCAATTCCGAATGAAAGGCATTAGGTAATAGTACGTAAGCGCGGGCGTCACTTTTTGATGGTAGGAAACCCAGCGGGAAGGACTGACCCCGATGACGCGGCACGTGTTGCCGCCACAACCTTGAAGGTTGACGGATCGAGGGTGCGGCCGGTCAGGCGATACCGCCATTTGCACGCAGGATCTGCCCGTTCACCCAACCGGCATCGGGGCCGGCGAGGAACGACACGACGCGGGCAATGTCATCGGACTGGCCCAGCCGCTGCAGCGGCGGCATCTTTGCAAACGCCTCGATCTGCTCGTCAGTCTTGCCATCGAGGAACAGCGACGTGGCGACCGGACCCGGCGCCACCGCGTTCACGGTGATGTTTCGGCCGCGCAACTCCTTGGCAAACACATGCGTGAACGACTCCACAGCCGCCTTGGTCGCGTTGTAGACCGCATAGCCGGGCATGTTCAGCGCCAGCGTGGTGCTGGAGAAATTGACGATGCGCCCGCCATCGTTCAGGCGCGCGGCGGCTTCGCGCAGCGTGTTGAAGGTGCCGCGCACGTTGATGCCGAAGGCCTGGTCGAAGAGCGCGTCGCTCGTGTCGGCCAGCGGCACCGTCTTGAGCACGCCGGCGTTGTTCACCAGCACATCGACCTTGCCGAGTTGCTGTTCGACGACCTCGAACATGTGCCGCACTTCGCCAGCGTCCGAAACATCGGCCTTGACGGCAATGGCCCGGGCGCCCCCTGCCTGGAGGCTGGCAACCAGCGCCTCCGCCTGGGCGGGACTCGAAGCGTAGTTGACCGCCACGGCAAGCCCGTCTTGCGCGAGCCGCTGTGCAATCGCGGCGCCGATGCCGCGTGATGCGCCGGTAACGATGGCGACCTTGGTGTTGTTGGCTTGATGCATGATCCGTTTCCTCATTTGGAGTAGGGGGTGAACGAATACTGGATCATTCCGGTGGAAAGATAATTACGACTACATTGGTAAGATATTTCCATCTGCTTTAACAACGAATCCACGGGGGGCGCCTGATGGATCGCTTTCAGGAAATGCTGGCCTTCGTGCGCATTGCCGAGCGGCAGAGCTTTACGCAGGCATCCGACGACTTGCAGATACCCCGCGCAACTATCACCAACCTGATCAAGCGCATGGAACAACGGCTCGGCACGCGGCTGCTGGAGCGCACCACCCGCACGGTGCGGCTGACGCATGACGGCGAGGCGTACTACCGCCGTTGCGTGCGACTGATCGCCGACCTGGAGGAGGCCGAGGGATCGTTCCGGAACACGGCGCCCAAAGGGCTGCTGCGTGTGAATCTGCAAGGGACGCTGGCCCGCCATTTCGTGATGCCGGCGCTGCCGGATTTCCTGGCCCGGTACCCGCAGATCGAACTGCAGATCGGCGAAGACGACCGCCTGGTGGACCTTGTGCGCGAAGGCGTCGATTGCGTATTGCGAGCCGGCACGCTGCAGGACTCATCGATGGTGGCAAGGCAGATCGCGCTGCTGGAGCAGGTAACGGTCGCCAGCCCCGCCTATCTCGAAAGATATGGAGAACCGCCCGACCTGGACGCTTTGGCGGCACATCGCGCGGTGAACTATGTCTCCAGCGCGACTGGCAAAGCCGTCCCCCTCGAATTCACGGCGAACGGCCGCGTGATGGCGGTCCAGCTTCCCGCGATCGTTTCGGTGACCGGCGCCGATCTCTACACCGGCGCCGCGCTGGCTGGGCTGGGGCTGGTGCAGGTGCCCCGCTACCGGGTGACCGCTGAACTGGCGTCGGGGCGGCTGAAGATCCTGCTGCCAGACTTCCCATGCCCGCCGATGCCTGTCTCCATCCTCTATTCGCAGAATCGGCAGCTCTCGTCGCGGGTTCGGGTCTTTGCGCAATGGCTGCGCGAGATCCTTGTGGCAGCAGACACCTGAACCGGGAGGCCCGGACAGTGGCTGTATCCTGCCTGCGGGCGCCACAGCGCTTCTTTCGTCACTGCGACGACGATCAGTACAAACCCGGAATTGAAAGACGTCTTGCAGCTTCCAGCGCGGCTGCGGCAAGGTCATGCGGACCGCGCCGGAATCGAAGGCCCGCATCGCGGGCTGCCTCGGGCTAGGAAATCTGCGGCGGCCGGCCGATGAAGTGGTAGATCCCGAACGTGGACATGAAGATTCCGGCAAGTTGCAGCCAGCCGGAAGTCGTCGCCAGCGCCAGGCCCAGCCCCAACGCGCCCGAGCCCGCCGCCGCCGTCTGCCATAGCCTTTCTTCGGAGGCGGTCGGCTCGCCGCCACGCGCGGCGTCAGCCTCGTGCCCGTCGGGAATACGCCGGGGCGTATCCTCTCTCTCGCCCGCGCTATCCCTGCGCGTCATGAAGATTTCGTCGTGATCCATCTGTTCTGTCCGGGGCGCCAACGCGCCGATGCGTGTTCTTGCGAAGCGAGCTTAAGGCGGCCCCGGAAGCGATGGAACGAATGCATTCTTCTATCGATATGCGTCGAAGCCATCGCCGCATAGACATGGGACGAAACAAGACCACGGCTACGGCGCTGCGGATTTCCCTTCTTCCGGCATACGTGGAAAACAGTTGGCATACCGAAGGCGCGGTGCTACCTGCCCGGACGGAGGCATTTCATGCTGTCTTCATCGGAGGCAGGATTGACATGGCTTCCTCGAGCCCGCCCATCAGCGACTGGCTCACCGGCTGGAGCGGCAGCCTGACCTCCGCCGCAATCCGTCCTTCCAGCGCCAGCGCAGCCTTGACCGGGGCGGGATTGGGTTCGGCGAACAACAGGAAGATGAGCCGCGACAGCTTCGCGAACAGCGCGCCGGCAGCCATCGTGTGGCCGGTCTGCGCCAGCCGGAAGAGCTGGACGAACAGATCCGGCCGGATGTGTGCGGACGCGGGAACGGCGCCCGCACCGGCGGCCAGCAGGTGATCGAGCATCGCCGCGTCCTCGCCGCAGAGCACCGCCGCGCCAGGCTTGTGCGACAAGGCGCGCAGGTTCGCGGCATCGCACTCCTTGACGGCGACGACCTGCGGATGCGCAAGCAGGCGTTCCGCCAGCCGGACCGGCATCGAACTGCCCGTACGCTTCGGCACGTTGTAGAGCATCAGTGGCCGCCCGGTAGCCTTCAGGACCTCCCCGACATGCCACAGCATGCCCGCCTCGGATACGCGCAGGTAGAACGGCGGCGGCACCAGGTAGCCCGCCAGGTCCAGGCTATCGAGTTCGCGCACCTGCCGGCAAACGTCGCGCGTATCCACGGCGCCCACGCCTGCCATGACCGGGAGCGCACCGGCAGCGGCTTCCAGTACCGCTGCCGCAACGCGTCGGCGCTCGTCGCCGGACAGCAGCGACCCTTCTCCCGTGGTGCCGAGGATGATCAGGCCGTCCAGACCGCTACGGACGTAGTGCTCCACCAGGCGGGACGTCGCGGGCAAATCGATCGCGCCCGCGCGCATCGGCGTCACCATCGGCAGCCACATGCCCCATGGCATGACCCGGCGACGCGAGGGCGCACCGGCCACCAGCGAACCCGGTTCCGCGTGCTCCTCAGTGCGCCACATCGCTCGCTCCCAATTCCGTGGTGAAGCCGAACTCGGCGGCAGGCAGCACAGACATGACAGCGTCCATCGCCGCGTAGCGGTCGTCGCGGGACACGTCGAGATGCAACGTCATGCCATGATGGCGGTAGTCCACGTCCGCGACGTGCACGTCCGCCTTGCCCGCAAGCGCCCGGCACAACGCCTGGCGGATGGCTAAGACGCTGGTCGAGGCCACCGCCAGGCGCAGGCGGATACGGTTGCCAGCGTGGTCCGCACGCTCCGGAACGGGAGCCATGGCGACACCCGACTGCACAACGATACTGCGTCGGGGCACGGCGCCGACTGTGAGGTTTGACTGGGCCATCATCACGATTCGGCAGGCATCTGCCGGTTGTTGAACATGCCTTCATCGTAGGTATCCCCGTCTAAAAACAGTGCAGGGATTTCCGGCACGCCCATCAAAATGCTGTCAATGCCACGACCTCACGCCGCGAAGCGATACCCCAGCCCGACTTCCGTGAGCAGGTGTACCGGCTGCGCCGGATCCGCTTCGAGCTTGTGCCGCAAGTGCCCCATGTAGACCCGCAGGTACTGGCTGCTCGCTTCGTGGCTCGGCCCCCACACTTCGCGCAGCAGTTCGCGGTGCGTCATGATCTTGCCCCGGTGTGCAATCAGGACGGCCAGCAGGCGGTATTCGATTGCCGTGAGATGGATGGCCTCGCCGCCGCGCGTCACGAGGCGGCTGGCCAGGTCGACCTTCACGTCGCCGAACGCGATCTGGGGCGTGCCGCCCGGGTTCGCCCTGGCATGCCGGCGCAGCAGGACGCGCAGGCGCGCCACCAGTTCGCCGACGCCGAATGGCTTGGTCAGGTAGTCGTCCGCCCCGGCGTCGAGCGCGCCGATCTTGTCGGCCTCCCCGCTGCGCGCCGACAGGACCAGGATCGGCACGTCGGTCCACGTCCGCATCTCGCGGATCAGCATCATCCCGTCACCGTCGGGAAGCCCCAGGTCCAGGACCACCAGGTCCGGCTGCCGCGTGCCCGCCGCGACGATGCCGCGCTTGAGGGTATCGGCCTCATGGACCGTGCAGCCCTCCCCTTCCAGCGTGCTATGGACGAAGCGGCGGATATGCGGCTCGTCCTCGACGACCACTACCGTGGGCGAGAATTCGAATGGCATGCGCGGTCGCTCCCGGCAGTCACTTCGCCTGCGCGGCGTCGAGAGCCAGGTTCAGCTTGAGCACGTTGACGCCGGGATCGCCCATGACCGCCAGCAGGGGCCTGTCGGTGTTGGCCTCGATCAGCCGCTGGACCTGCTCCGGCGGCATGCCGCGCAGCCTTGCCACGCGCGCGGCCTGGTACTGTGCGGCCGCCAGGCTGATCTGCGGATCGAGCCCGCTGCCCGACGCCGTCGCCAGGTCGACCGGGACCGGCTTCGTGTTGCCCGGGTCCGCGGTGTGCAGGGCGTCGATGCGCGCGCGCGCCGCGTCGGTGAGGGCCGGATTGCTCGGGCCGAAGTTGGAGCCGGACGACGCCGTGGGGTTATATGGCATCGGCGACGTCGCCGACAGGCGTCCCCAGAAGTACTTCGGGTCCGAGAACGGCTGGCCGATCAGGGCCGAGCCGACGGGCTTGCCATCCCGGACGATCAGGGAGCCGGCCGCCTGGCCGGGAAATACCGCCTTCGAAATCCCGGTGATCACGCCGGGATACAGCAGGCCCGTCACCACGGACAGGGCGGCGAAAACGACCACCATCGGTCGCAGCAGGCCGCCCTGCCGGGATGCCGGCGCGGATGGCGTGACGTGTTGTGCTTGCGTACTCATGAATGCTCCGTATCAGGCGATTACCGGGTTGCGGGGACTGTCCAGAGTCAGGCCCAGCCGAAAAGAACCAGCAGCATGTCGATCAGCTTGATCCCGACGAACGGCACGAGGATGCCGCCCAGCCCGTAGATCAGCAGGTTGCGCCGCAGCAGCACCGCCGCACCGAGCGGCCGGTAGGCGACGCCCTTCAGGGCCAGCGGAATCAGCGCCACGATGATCAGCGCGTTGAAGATCACGGCCGACATGATGGCCGACGCCGGCGTGGCGAGCCCCATCACGTTCAGCAGGTTCAGTTGCGGATAGGTGGTGGCAAAGGCCGCCGGAATGATGGCGAAGTACTTGGCGATGTCGTTGGCAACGCTGAACGTGGTGAGCGAACCGCGCGTCATCAGCATCTGCTTGCCGATCTCCACGATCTCGATCAGCTTGGTCGGGTTGCTGTCGAGATCGACCATGTTGCCCGCCTCCTTGGCCGCCTGCGTGCCGCTGTTCATGGCGACCGCGACGTCCGCCTGGGCCAGCGCCGGGGCGTCGTTGGTGCCGTCGCCCGTCATGGCGACCAGCCGGCCCTCGCCCTGGTACTGGCGGATCAGCCTGAGCTTGGCTTCCGGCGTGGCCTCGGCCAGGAAATCGTCGACGCCCGCCTCGGCCGCGATGGATGCCGCCGTCAGCCGGTTGTCGCCGGTGATCATGACGGTCCTGATGCCCATCTTGCGCAGCTCGCTGAAGCGCTCGCGGATGCCCGACTTGACGATGTCCTTGAGCTCCACCACGCCGAGCACGCGCACGCTGTCGCCCTCTGCGTCGGCCACGACCAGCGGCGTGCTGCCCGCCCGCGCCACATCGTCGACGGCCTGCACCACGGCGTCGGCGAACTTGCCGGCGCGCTCCGTCACATACCGGCGCACCGCCTCCGCTGCCCCCTTGCGCACGCTGCGGCCTCCCGCACCGTTGCCCAGGTCCACGCCGCTCATCCGCGTGTGGGCGGAGAACGGCACGAAGACCGGCTTCAGTGCGGCGATGTCGGGCGCGGTGACGCCCTGCTGCTGGCGTGCGAGCGTGACGATGCTGCGACCTTCCGGCGTTTCGTCGGCAAGCGACGACAGCCATGCGGCCTCCGCCAGTTGCAGCAGCGAAACGCCGGGCGCCGGGATGAAACGCGCGGCCTGCCGGTTGCCGTGTGTGATGGTGCCGGTCTTGTCGAGCAGCAGCACGTCCACGTCGCCGGCGGCTTCCACCGCGCGGCCGGACGTGGCGATCACGTTGGCCTCCATCATGCGGCTCATGCCCGCCACGCCGATGGCCGACAGCAGGCCGCCGATGGTGGTCGGGATCAGGCAGACCAGCAGCGCCACCAGCACCGTGATCGACACCGGCATCCCGGCCTTGGCCACCAGCACGCTGTAGACCGAGAACGGCTGCAGCGTGGCCGTGGCCAGCAGCAGCACGAGCGTCAGGCCGACCAGCAGGATGGTCAGCGCCAGTTCGTTCGGCGTCTTCTGCCGCTTCGCGCTCTCGACCATCGTGATCATGCGGTCGATGAAGCTCTCGCCCGGGTTGGTGGTGATCCGCACCACGATCCAGTCCGACAGCACGCGCGTGCCGCCGGTGACCGATGAGAAATCGCCACCCGACTCCCGGATCACCGGCGCGGATTCGCCCGTGATGGCGCTCTCGTCCACCGACGCCACGCCTTCGATCACCTCGCCGTCGCCGGGAATCATGTCGCCGGCTTCGGCGAGCACGATGTCGCCACGGCGCAGCGAGGTCGCCGGACGGGCTTCGGTCGCGCCGCCGCGCTTGCCGTCGGCCAGGACACGCGCGGTGGTCGTGGTCTTCAGGCCGCGCAACGATTCCGCCTGCTGCTTGCTGCGGCCTTCCGCCAGCGCCTCGGCGAAGTTGGCGAACAGCACCGTGAACCACAGCCAGACCGACACCGCCAGGATGAACCCGGCGCTCTCGCCCCCGGCGGTGGCCGGCGACGCCAGCGCCCGGAGGAACAGGATGGTGGTCAGGATGCTGCCCACATAGACGACGAACATCACCGGGTTGCGCAACTGGTCGCGCGGCGACAGCTTGCGCAGCGCGTCGAGCAACGCCGGCTTGACGAGTTCGGGCGCGAACATGCGCGGCTTCGGCGGCCGGTGATGGTGGCCATGCGGCCTGTCGCCGCCCGGCGCCGCACCGGACGTAGCCGGCGCACTGGCAAGCTGGGAAGTGGTACGGGACGTTTGGGACGATGCGCCGGCATTCTTCCCGCGCACCGCCATGGATTCCTGTTTCATGTATTTCTCCGCAAACCGCGCGGCGCGGTCCGGCGGTGTGCCACCGCCGCGCCGTCGCGCTCGCTATCCGGTTATCTGTCCGACCTTGTCGATTACCTTGCGAATCACTTGCCGGCGGCCATCGTCACCGCGTTCTGCAGTTGTTCCGCCACCGGGCCCAGGGCCAGCGCCGGCACGTAGGTCAGCGCGCCAACCAGCAGCACCGACCCCACGAGCAGCACGACGAACAGCGCGCCGTGCGTGGGCATGGTGCCGCCCGTCACGGGCAGGCGCTTCTTCGCCGCCAGCGAGCCGGCCAGCGCGAGGACCGGGATGATGATCCAGAAGCGGCCGAACCACATCGCCGCAGCCAGCAGGCTGTTGTAGAAGGGCGTGTTGGCGGACAGTCCGGCGAAGGCGCTGCCGTTGTTGTTCGCCGCCGACGACAATGCGTAGAGGATCTCCGAGAAGCCGTGCGTGCCGGGGTTGAAGACGCCGGCACGGCCGCCTTCCGTCATCACCGCGATCGACGCGCCCAACAGCACGAGCAAAGGCGTGACAAGGATCGCCACGGCGGTCATCTTCATCTCGTAGGCCTCGATCTTCTTGCCGAGGTACTCCGGTGTGCGCCCGATCATCAGCCCGGCGATGAAAACGGCGAGCACGGCGTAGACCAGCATGCCGTACAGGCCGGAGCCCACGCCGCCGAACACTACTTCACCCAGCTGCATCAGCAACATCGGGACCAGTCCGCCGATGGCCGTGAACGAATCGTGCATGGCGTTCACCGCGCCACACGAGGCGGCGGTGGTGATGGTGGCGAACAGCGCCGACGCCGCCATGCCGAAGCGGGTCTCCTTGCCTTCCATGTTCCCGCCGGCCTGCAGCGCAGAGGTGGCATGGTCGATCGGCAAGCCGGACAGCGCGGCATTCACCTGCACTTCGGACAACGCCGCCACGCAGGCCATGGCCACGAAGATGACCGTCATCGAAGCCAGCACGGCCACGCCCTGGCGGCGATCCTTGACCATCTCGCCAAAGCTGAAGCACAGCGCGGCCGGGATCAGGAAGATCGCCAGCATCTGGATGAAGTTGGTCAGGGCATTCGGGTTCTCGTACGGGTGTGCCGAGTTCGCATTGAAGAAGCCGCCGCCGTTGGTGCCGAGCATCTTGATGGCTTCCTGCGACGCCACCGGGCCCATCGCCAGCGTCTGCTTGTCCGTCTTCAGGTCTTCCGTCACCGGCTTGCCCTGCGCATCGAGCACCGGCTGGCCGGCCGCGTCGACCTTCGGCTGGTTGTACTCGACGGTCGTCAGCAAGCTGACTTCCTTGTAGCTGTCGAAGTTCTGGATGGTCCCCTGGCTGACCATGACGAGCGCGATCACCGTGGAGATCGGCAGGAGGACGTAGAGCGTGCTGCGCGTCATGTCCACCCAGAAGTTGCCGATGGTGGCACTGCTCTGCCTCGCAAAGCCGCGAATGAGCGCGAATACCACGGCAATGCCGGTGGCAGCCGAGAAGAAGTTCTGCACGGTGAGCGCCAGCATCTGCGTCAGGTAGCTCATCGTCGATTCGCCGGAATAGCCTTGCCAGTTGGTGTTGGTGACAAAGCTGACCGCCGTGTTGAAGGCGGAGTCCGGCGTCACGGCGCCAAAGGCCTGCGGGTTGAGCGGCAGGTAGGCCTGCAGTCGCTGCAGGGCATAGACCGCGACCACGCCCAGGAGGTTGAAGGCGAGCACGGCGATGGCGTACTGCTTCCATCCCATTTCGGCATCGGCGCGCACGCCGGCAAGTCGGTAGAGGCCGCGTTCGAGCGGCCGGCCCCAGGCGGTCAGGCCGTAGGTGCCGTCCTCCATGGCGCGGCGCATGTATCGCCCGAGGAATGGCGCCAGGGCGAACAGGATGACGAGATACAGGGCCAGAAGCCCGAGGAATTGCGTCGACATCAGAATTTCTCCGGCCAGAAGAGCGCGATCAGGAGATAGAGAAAGATCAGCGCGGCCAGCGCGCCGCTCAGCAGGTCAGCCCAGTTCATGTTCAGAGCCCCCTGTCGCTGCCGCTGTGCTTTGCCAATGCATCCTGGCCATGCATGCCGCCGGGGCCGGTGCCCGGTGCCGACGCGTCGCCGGCAAGTCGTACGCAGAGGGCGAGCAGCGCCGCACTCAGTCCGGCAAGGCCCAATAGAGCCATGAGGAAAACCCAGTCCATTTGATGTCCACCTGTCAGTGATTCACACGTCGCAGATTAGAGATTGACGCGTAAAAAGGGGGTAGAAAGGTGTGGGGCGGGTATAAAGAAGATATAAAAATGCCGCGAGGCTTTGGGCTTCTGGACTTCGCCGCCGGAGTGCGACCGCCCCCTGTGGATTCCCGCTCCACGCGCGGCGGGACTCAGTTCCCGGGCGGATAGACAACGAGTCGAGGCGGCTGGCAGGCATGCTTCTGCCGCGCCGGCAGCCGCGCATCCCGCGCCGGCTCCGCCGCCGGGCCGCCGGCCTTCACGACCGTCAACGGAACCGCGGTACGGCGCATGACCCCTGCCGGCAGTCCGCCGCCGAAACAGGACTTGATGCGCGACCACAGCCCCACGCCGAGGACAATCTCGTCGCAGTCATTCCCTTCGGCCGTCTGCGCAATCACCTGCGCGATGCCGCCCAGGCCGATGATCGCCGTATAGGGCACACCCGAATCGTCGAGGATGTCGCGCGCCACGGAAAGCGCTGCTTCCCCTTCGCTGCACTCGATGCCTCGCAATCGCTCCAGGGAGTGAAACGCCCCGGCGCGGCTGCGCTCGAGGGCGGGTTGCACGTTGAGCAGCACGACTTCGGCGACGCCTCCCTCCCGATAGAGAAACGCCGCATGCCGCACGGCCGCCAGGGCGCACGCGGAGCCGTCGACTGGCACAAGTATCTTGATCATGGTCTGGCTGTACAGGGAGCGGAGGCCGGGGCCTCCCACGACTTCAGCGTAAGTCACGCCGCATACAAGCTGTGTCAAGAATCGGCCGCCCGGTATAAAGATCGCATAAAAATTCCGGTGTCCGCGCCCCATCCGCGCATCGGCTCCTTGGCCCCGCACATCGCCTCCGCATACATTGTTGGAGGGAGGAAGGCGCCCTGGGTACGGGTCCAGTCGCGCAAACCAGGCATGGCAGACATCCGGCAACTACCCGCAGTCGGCGCCGAACCGGGTTCTCGCGGCGAAGCCACCCGGAGCGCCGGCCTGGTGCTGGCGGCCCTCGGGATCGTCTTTGGCGACCTTGGCACAAGCCCGCTGTATGCCATGCAGGAGGCGTTTCACGGGCTCCATGGCGTTCCGCCGACGCCGGAGAATGTGATCGGCATCGTTTCGCTGTTCCTGTGGGCGCTCATCCTGATGGTGAGCATCAAGTATGTGCTCGTCCTGATGCGGGCCGACAACCACGGCGAGGGCGGACTGCTGGCCCTGCTCGCGCTGCTTGTCGGGGAGCGCTCCGGCCGCGTGGCCGGCAGGAAGGCGCTGCGCTGGGTGTTCCTGGCGATGTTCGGCACGGCGATGCTCTATGGCGATGGCGTCATCACGCCGGCGATCTCCGTCCTCAGCGCCATCGAGGGCATCCAGGTCGCAACGCCCGCCCTTGCCGACGCCGTGGTGCCGCTGACCGTCGCGATCCTCCTCGGGCTCTTCGCGATCCAGCCGCTCGGCTCGGCAAAGGTCGGCGTGGCATTCGGTCCGATCCTGGGCCTGTGGTTCGTGGTGATCCTGGTGCTCGGCCTGCGCTCGCTCGCCCAGACGCCGGGGATCCTCGCAGCGCTCAATCCGTGGACTGCCGTCGTGTTCTTCATGCACAACGGCTTTCGCGGATTCCTGGCCCTGGGGGCCGTGGTCCTGTGCCTGACCGGCGGAGAAGCCCTCTATGCCGACATGGGCCATTTCGGCGCGCGCCCGATACGCATGGCGTGGTACGGCCTCGCATTGCCGGCCCTCACGGCAAGCTATCTCGGACAGGGTGCCTTGCTGTTGCGCGACCCGGACGCCGCCGCCCGTCCCTTCTATGCCACCGTGCCCCCGTGGGGCCTGTATCCGATGGTGGTCCTCGCCACCCTCGCCACCATCGTCGCCTCGCAGGCGCTGATCTCCGCGGTCTTCTCGCTGACCCGGCAGGCCGCGCAACTCGGCCTCTCCCCGCGTGTCGCGGTTCGCCACACCTCCTCAAGTGCCGCCGGGCAGATCTACCTGCCCGGAATGAACCTCCTGCTGATGGTCGGGACGATCGCCGTCGTCCTGGTATTCCGTTCCTCCGACAGGCTCGCCGCGGCGTTCGGCATCGCAGTCTCCACGACCATGGCCATCACGACGCTGCTGTTCGCCGCGTTCGCCCACGTCCGCTGGCATTGGCCAGTCTGGCGCGTGGCGCTCGTGGCCGGCATCTTCATGGTGGCCGACGCGGCCTTCGTCGTGGCCAACGCGATGAAGTTCGCGGACGGCGGCTGGCTGCCGCTCGCCATCGGCGCACTGACGTTCCTCGTGTCGTCGTCGTGGCTCGTCGGACTGCGGTCGCTGCGCCAGTCGCGGGGCGACTCCGGCCTGCCGCTGGACCAGTTCCTCTCCAGCCTTGCCGTGTGCCCGCCCCATCGTGTCAGGGGGACGGGCGTCTTCCTCATGTCGGCGAGCGGATCCGTCCCGACGACGCTGCTGCATCACCTCAAGCACAACCAGGTGCTCCACGAGAATGTCGTGCTCGTCACGATCCTCACCGAGGAAACGCCTCGCGTCCAGCATGCCGGGCGATGCAGCGTCCAGTGCCTGGACCTGGGCTTCATCCGGTTGACGGCCCGCTATGGATACCTCGAAGTCCCGGACGTACCGGCGCTGCTGAAACTCGCCTCGATATCGATTGGCCGTGCGTCGCAGGACGAGATGATGACGTCCTTCTACCTGGGGCGTGAATCACTGGTCGCCGCCAGGCAGACGAGCCTGTTCAGGCGCGCGCTCCTCCAGTTGTTCATCCTGCTGTACCGGAACGAACTGGATGTCACCGCCCACCTCGGCCTGCCGCCGAACCGGGTCGTTGAACTGGGGACCCGGCTGGATCTGGCGTAGATGCCCTGGCGGGCGACGTCGTGCTACGTCCCACCGCCATCAGGAATGACAAACGAATCCGCCCTGCAGCAGGCCCGCCTCATACCCCACTGCGGCCGCGCGCCGCTCGCGTGCGGCCGCAAACGCCCCGCCCGTCTTCCAGTGCCGCGCAGCCAGGTCGACCCACGCGGCGGATGCCGTGTCGGCCTCGCGCAGCGTGATCCGGCTGCCCTGACCGGGCAAGAGGGTGGTGTCCAGGCGGCGGTAGAAGCGCCATTCCGGCAGGCCGAGCAGGCGGTCGAGCACGGCGTCGTCCTCGGCGAGCGCGTCGCAGGCGCCCGACATGAATGCCGACACCGCACGGATGGCGGATTCGTAGACGTGCGGCACCGCGCCGGCAGCGGCGAGCCCGTTGGCGTAGGGACTGCCGCTCGCCACGCAGACCGGCTTGCCGGCCAGATCCGCCTGCGTATGCAGCGCGCTGCCGCGGAGCGCGACGAGCCGTCCCGGTCCGCCCGTGTAGGCGGTGGGCACGCTTGCCGAAGGCTCGCTTGCACCGGCAATAACGAGATCGACTCCGGGCACATGGGCGGCGACATCGCCGCGCGCATCGGGCTGCAGGGCGACCACGCGCAGCCGCACATGGAGCCGCCCGGCGAGATAGCGTGCAAATTCCACGTCGAAGGCGTCGGCCTCGGGCGGTGTCGGCCGGTCGGACGGTGCCGGCCGCGCATAGGCACGCACACCGACCGCCAGTTCGCCGCGTCGGGACGCCCCGGCGAGCACGGGGCCGACCGGCACCGCGCGCCAGTCCGGCTCGGGCGAGAGACGCGCCAGCCAGTCGGGCAACGGCGCCGGCATGCGCTCGGGCACGCCAGGATAGTGCTGAAGGAGCTGGCCAACCGTCAGCCAGGCGGTTGCCCCGGCTGCCGCCGCCACAAGTGCGGCCACGGCCGCCGCGCGTCGCGAGGGCCACCGCCACGCGCGACGGCCGCCCTTGCCTGCCCCGGGGGCCGCGGATGGCCCCCCCGCACCAGCCATCGGCACGCCGGCGGCAGGCAACTCAGCCATTGACGGTCAACCCCTTGCGCCAGCGCATCAGCCGTCGCTCGACCAGCGCAAGCACATAGTTCAGCGCAAGCCCGACCAGCGCGAGCAGGAGGATGCCCGCGTACATCTGCGGAATCTGGAAGACCTCCTGCGAGTTCAGCGTGAGGAACCCCAGCCCGGAGTGGGCGCCGATCATCTCCGCCGCCACCAGCGCGGTAATGCAGTACGTCCCGGCCAGCCGCACGCCGGTGAAGATCGACGGCGAGGCGGCGGGCAGCACGACCTTGCGGAACACGAACCCGCGCGAGGCGCCCATCGATGTCGCCGAGTGGATCAGCAGCCTGTCCACCTGCCTGACGCCGGCAATCGTACTGAGCAGCACCGGCCAGAACGACGCCCAGAAGATCAGCGCCACCTTGGACAGCTCGCCGATGCCCAGGAACAGGATGAAGACCGGGAACAACGCGAAGGCCGAGGTCTGCCGGAACAGCTGGAGAATGGGATCGACGATGGCCTCGAAGCGCGCGAACCATCCCATCAGCAGGCCCAGCGAAACGCCGAGCGCGACGGCGAGCGCGAGCCCCCACAGCGAGCGGCGCAGGCTGGCCCACAGGTGCGTGACGAGACTGCCGTCGCCGGCCATCTGCCAGATCGTCGCGAGCACCTCGGAGGGCGGACTCAGGTAGGCCTCGCTGACGATGCCGGCGCGCGGGATCACCTCCCACAGCAACAGGAATGCGATGACGCCCGCGAGGCCGAGCGCGCGGTCGCCGAAGCGGGCGAGCCACCACGGCGCGGCGAAGCCGATCCCGCGCGGCGCGCGGGCTGTGGAGGGTTGCGATGTCGTCATGATGACGCCCCTTGCCCGGCAGCGCGGGGGATCACGCCAGAAGCGGCCGGTCCGAGGCGGATGCCGTCGCCTGCGCCAGCAGGTGTGGCGAGAGCAGGCTCGGCGTCGAGCCGTTCCCCGGGATTGGCCGTCACCCCGAGCGGACGCGGCGTCGCCGCCGGATTGGAGAACTGGACCTCGTCCTTGAGGATGTCCCACACCTGCTGGCGCAGCCGCACGAACTCGGGCGCGTTGCGCAGCTCGGCCGGGCGTGGGCGAGGCAACTGCACGTCGAGGACCGCCTTGATAGCGCCGGGCCGGCGCGTCATCACGGCTACCCGGTCCGACAGGAAGATCGCTTCGTCGAGGCTGTGCGTGATGAAGACGATGGTCTTGCGCCGCTGCTCCCAGATCCGCAGGAGTTCGCCCTGTAGGATTTCGCGCGTCTGCGCATCGAGCGCCGCGAACGGTTCGTCCATGAGCAGCACGTCGGGCTCGTAGGCGAGCGAGCGGGCGATGGCCACGCGCTGCTTCATGCCGCCCGATATCTCGTGCGGATAGCGGTCGGCAAAGCCGTGCAGGCCGACCAGCTCGAGGTATTCGGTCGCAGTCCGGCGCCGCTCGCGCTTGCCCACGCCGCGTATCTCCAGCCCGACCTCGATGTTCTCCAGCACGGTGCGCCACGGAAACAGCGCATAGCCCTGGAACACCACGCCCTGGTTCGGATTGACGCCCCGCAGCGCCCGGCCGCTGACCGCGATGTCGCCGCCCGTGCGCTCGGCCAGCCCTGCCAGGATGCTGAGGAACGTCGACTTGCCGCAGCCGGACGGCCCGAGGATCGAAATGAACTCGCCCTCGCGCACGTCGAGATCGAAGCCGCGCAGGACCTCCACCGTTTCGGGCGCGCCGCGCGCATCGCGCACGGCATAGGCCATGCGTACGCCGCGCGCCGAGATCTTGGGATGCGTGCCTGGCGACGTCATGCCCTGGCCGCGCCGGTGGCGAACGGATTGAACTCGTTGGTATAGAGATCGCTCGCCTTGACCTTGCCCTTCGCGAGCTTGCCCTCGGCTTCCAGCACGTCGATGTAGTACTGGATCGGCGGCTCGGTGACGATGAGGTTGTCGACGTAGGCGTAGCGGTCCACGTACTCGAGCTTGAGCTTGATGCGCTCCGAGACCAGCTTGCGCGCATCCTCGGGATGCGCATTGACCCAGTTCCCGGCCTTGGCGAGCGCCGTCACCACGTCGCGCACCGCCTCGGGATGCTCGCGGATGAAGCGGCCGTGCGCACTGTACGGCTGCATGCCGCCGAGGCCGCCGTCGAGGTCGAAGTCGCTCCACAGCCGCGCCAGCGGTTCGGCGTGGTCGGCGCGGCCCGAGAACGGCGCGTGGATGATGGCGAGGTCGGTGTTGCCGCTCGCCAGGGTCTGCTCGGCCTGATCGTCGGGGATCACGACGAAGTTGACCTTGGTGACGTCGACGCCCTTCTGCCGCAGCCAGGTCTTGGTCACGAACTCCGCGCAGGCGCCGAAGCTGTTGATGCCGATGGTCTTGCCTTCCAGGTCCTTCGGCGTGCGGATGCCCGAGGCCTTGCGCACGAAGTACTTCATGTGCGGAGCGTCTTCGAGCGTCTTGTTGCCGGCGGCCACCACCTTGATGTCGGCGCCGCTGGCGACGGCCGAGATCACGAGCGGCACCATGCGGGTGCCGAAGTCGATTTCGCCGGTGCCCGTGAGCGGAATGATCTGCGGCGCGGCGACCTTGCCGATGTACTTCGGCCTTGTGTTCGTGCCGTCGAAATAGCCGAGCTGTTCGGCAAGATAGACGAGGTCGAAGGTGGGATTGTCGGGATACTTGAACTCGACCTTGTCGCCGGCCCGGGCAATGACGGCGGGCGCGGCCGGAGCCGTACCGGCGCCGGCCGCGGACCTGGGCGATTCGTCACCGTTGCGCGAGCAGGCGGCAAGGAATCCTGCGCCGCCCAGGGCGGCAAGGGAGCCGATTCGCAGCAGCGTGTGGCGGCGGGACAGGTCAGCGGTTCGATTCGACGACATGAAGGTTTCCGGATGAATGGCGGCAGAGGCCGACTATAGGGATACCGTCCACGGCACGGAACGAACCATTGCGCATGCCCTTATGCGCGCCATTCGCCTATGGATAGAAGGAACGCGTCGTTCACGCGGCGGCGGCGCCGCAGTATCTTGTCGCCACGCTCCTCCGGCAGCGGCAGGCTTCCCTGCCATGCCGCCGCCTCTCCAGAACAACATGCCTTCCCGGAATCCAACCGTGTCCAAGTCCCTGAAGATCGTTGCCGTCAACGGCAGTACCCAGCAACCGTCCCGCACGCTCGCCCTGGTGCAGGCGCTCATCGCCGAACTCGGCGCGCGGCTCCACGTCGACGCCCATATCGTCAACCTCTCCGACATCGCGCGTCCGCTCGGCGGCGCCCTCTGGCGCACGGAGCTGCCGCCGGAAATCGAGGCCGAGTTGCAGGTCATCGAGTCGGCCGACCTCGTGATCGCCGCGTCGCCTGTCTATCGCGGCGCGTACCCCGGGCATTTCAAGCACCTGTTCGACCTTGTCGGGCAGGAGGCACTCGCCGACAAGCCCGTGCTGCTTGCCGCCACCGGCGGCAGCGACCGCCATGCGCTCGTGCTGGAGCACCAGTTGCGGCCCCTGTTCGGCTTCCTGCAGGCGTTGACGCTGCCGATCGGCGTCTACGCGACCCCGACGGACTTCGACGGCTACACGGTGAGCAGCCCGGCGCTGCGCGAGCGCATCCGGCTGGCGGCCGACCGCGCCGCGCCGCTGTTCGCGGCGCATCGCCGGGTAGCGCTGAAAGCAGCCTGAGCGGACGCGGCGCATGTCCGAAGCCCAGCCTGAATCGTCGCTTGAATCGACGCGTGAATCGACGCCGGAATCGACCTCACCACCGACCTTGTCATCCCTGACGTCGTCGCCAACCTGTGACGCCCTCGCCGAGCGCTTTCGGCCGCTGTTCGCGCAGATCGCCGCCGGTGCCGTCGAACGTGAACGCGACCGCACGCTGGCGCACGAGGCCGTCGGCCTGCTGCGCGATGCCGGATTCGGCGCGCTGCGCGTACCCCGCGAGCACGGCGGATATGGCGCCTCGCTCGCGCAGCTCTACGCGCTGCTGATCGAGCTCGGCGCGGCGGACTCCAACCTGCCGCAGATCCTGCGCTCGCATTTCGGCTTCATCGAACGGCTGCATGCGGAGATCGACCCGCAGCGGCGCGCCCCGTGGCTGCGCCTGGCCGGCCAGGGCGCGATCTTCGGCAATGCCGCCATGGAACGCGGCGACGGGCAGCTCGGCCAGTACCGCACGCGGCTGGCGCGCGATGCCGCCGGCGGGTGGCAACTGGACGGCGAGAAGTACTACAGCACCGGCACGCTGTATGCCGACTGGATCGCGGTGTCGGCGACCCGCGCCGATGACGGCAGCCTCGCGTACGTGCTGGTGCCGGCCGATGCCCCGGGGGTGGAACGGGTGGACGACTGGCGCGGCTTCGGCCAGCGCTTGAGTGCATCCGGCACGACGCGCTTCCACGGCGTCGCCGTCCCCGACGCGCATGTGCTGTCCTTCTCCCGCACGGAGCCGACCACGGTCACGGCGTGCTTCCAGCTCGTCCACCTCGCCACGCTGGCCGGCATCGCCCGTGCCATCGAGCGCGACGCAGCCGCCTTCGTCCGGCTGCGCAAGCGCGTGTACAGCACCGCGAGTGCGGCCACGGTTGCGGAAGACCCGCTCGTCCAGCAGGTCGTGGGGCAGCTGTCCGGCGTCGCGTTTGTCGCGCAGGCCACGGTGAACGCGGTTGCCGCGAAGCTCGACGACATCGACGCCCTGCGCCAGCGCGGCGAGCCGGTCCCGGCGACCCTGCTGCAGGACGTGGAACTGGACACCTCGCGCGCGCAGGTCGGCGTGCTGGATCTCGTGCTGGGCGCCGCCACCCGCCTGTTCGACGTGGGCGGAGCCTCCGCGCTCGACGCGACGCACCAGCTCGACCGCCACTGGCGCAACGCGCGCACGCTGGCGTCGCACAATCCGGCCATCTACAAGGCGCGGATCGTGGGCGATCACGCCATCAACGGCACCGCGCCGACGTACTACTGGGCGGTCGGCACCCGGGCGGCCTGATTCTCAGCGAGAGTCGACCGTCAGGCCGCTGTCGATGGCGAGCCTGGCGCCGTTGATGTAGGCCCCTTGTCCGACGGGATAAGAGGCGCCAACAGAATGCCCCATCGGTTTGCTCCCGTCTTCCGCTTGCGGGAGAGGGGCTGGGGGTGAGGGCAGGCGGTCGAGTCACCGATATCGATCGACGTGGCGCCGCCCCTCACCCCGCCCCTCGTCCAATGGGAGAGGGGAGAACGCAGCCGGGCCTTCTCACCCGTTAGCGGGTTCAAATGCGGCGAAGCTACCGATATCCTCGCCAGCGTCATCCGATCGTTCAGGAAATAGGACTCTGACGTGCGAATTGGCGATCTACCGCCCGATTCGCGCCAAAACTATGATGCCTTCCATCGCGACGGCCAACGGGCCAGCGACCACCTGAACGATCAACGAGTGACCAAGGAGACCCACATGTCCCAGCCCGCCAACTTCAACGGCCAGCGTCCCGTCATCGACCCGGCCGACACGGCCATGCTGCTGATCGACCACCAGAGCGGCCTGTTCCAGACCGTCGGCGACATGCCCATGCCCGAACTGCGCCAGCGTGCCGCCGCGCTCGCCAGGATGGCGACCCTGAGCAAGCTGCCCGTCATCACCACGGCGTCGGTGCCGCAAGGCCCGAATGGTCCGCTGATCCCCGAGATCCACGAGAATGCCCCGCACGCGAAGTACGTGGCGCGCAAGGGCGAGATCAATGCCTGGGACAATCCCGACTTCGTCGCCGCCGTGGAAGCCACCGGGCGCAGGACGCTGATCATCGCCGGCACCATCACCAGCGTGTGCATGGCCTTCCCCGCCATCGCCGCCGCTGCTGCCGGCTACAAGGTGTTCGCGGTGGTCGATGCCTCGGGCACGTATTCGAAGATGGCGCAGGAAATCACGCTCGCCCGCGTGGTGCAGGCCGGCGTCGTGCCGATGGATACGGCCGCTGTCGCTTCCGAACTGCAGCAGACCTGGCACCGCGAGGATGCGCAGCAATGGGCCGAGATCTACACGAAGATCTTCCCGGCCTACCAGTTGCTGATCGAGAGCTATGTCAAGGCGCAGGCCGTGCAGAAGGACGGGGAAGTCCTGGACTCGGCACGCTGACCAGTCCCCCAACGCACTCTGGCAAGCGGGCCAACTCGCCGTGTGCAGGTCTGTCAGGCCAGCTTGCCGTACCCGCGCAGGCAGGCCTCGTGCGCCATGTCGAGGATCGGCCGGTAGCCCGACAGGGTGGCCGGCACGATGTCCTCGAGGTGCAGGCGTGCACGCAACCCCGGGTCATGATGCAGGACCGTGCGCATGGCCGCCCGCACCCGGGTGACGAGCGCTGCGCCCGCCCGGCGCGAGGCGATGAACGGCAGTCCGGCGACCGGGCGCGTGGCGCCGATCTGGCGGACGCCGGCCACCAGCGCCGGCCGGTGTTCGGCGGCGTAGGCCAGTGTCACGCAATCGATCGCAGCCACGTCGGCGTCGCCATTGGCCACCGCGGCCAGCGAGCCGAGGTGCGAACCCGTCTGCACGATCGCACTGAAGAACCGCCCGTCCCGCGCCATGGGTGCCACGGCATGCCGCAGCGCGTTCATGCCGCTGTGCGAGTCGACGCCGTTGAACGCGGCCCGCGCGCCGCGACATGCGTCCAGCGTGGGCGGACCGTCCGCCGCGCGCACGACGATGGCGCTGCAGTAGGTCTCGGCGCGACAACCCGGCACCGCAAAGCGCGGCGTCCCGATCAGCCGCACATGCGGCGCCAGTCCGTGCATCAGCGGATAGCCGCAGGTCTGCGACAGCAGGACATCGTCGCGCCGCCAGAACGCATGCAGGGCATCGGGTCCGTCGCCGGGCTCGACCGCTTCCAGCAGCACCGGCGCGCCATCGCGGTCGAGGACGTCGGCCGTCCGTTCGATGAGCGTGATCCAGTCCTTCCGCAACGCGGGCGCGACGTTGTACATGGGCAGCGAAGCGACCCACCGTTCACGCGTCGCCATGGGGATTCGCCGGATAGGGATGGCTGTCGAACGGACCGTGGAACAGCGGATGCGCGACCGGCGCCGCCGCGCGCAGTGCATAGCGGACCAGCCATTCGCCGTAGCCCCGCACGTGGAAGCCATCATTGCGCGCGAGGTAGTCGTCCGCCCGGCGGCGATAGACACGCGCCAGCGCGAACCACGGCACCGACGGCAGGTCGTGGTGCACCAGGTGGTAGTTGTTGTTGAGGAACAGCAGTCGCCACGCCAGCCCGGCGTCGTTGATCACGCTGCGGGCGGCGTGCGTGTCGCTCGCGCGGTGCTCGTGGAACGAGCGGATCGCCGCCAGCGACCACGCCGGATAGCCCACGCCCGCGAGCATCAGCCACGCCGGCATGCCGCAGGACGCCTGCAGCCACGCCAGCAGCAACGCCAGGGCAAACAGGTGGGCGAGCCACATCGGCAGGTCGCTGAAGTCGCCGCCGCGCAGCTTTTTCCAGGCACCGGCGCCGATGGCAAGGATCGAGAATGCCGGCTGGAGCAGCAACCGCCCAGCCAGCGTGTTGCGGGCCGCATAGAGCCGCCGCATGGCCGGGCCGGTGGCCAGCCAGTCCCCGGCGAACAGAAAGTAGCTCTCGGGGTCGGCATCGGGGTGCGTCAGCTCCGCCTCGTGATGCTGCAGATGCAGGCGGCGGTACAGGCCGTACGGCAGCCAGATGCCGAGCGGCGCGGCGCCGAGCAGCGCGTTGAGCCACGGCAGGCGCGTCGGATGGCCGTGCAGCAGCTCGTGCTGCAACGAGAGATACCAGGTGGTGCAGAGCGTCAGCAGCACGCAGGCCAGGGGCAGTCCGAGGCGCGCGGCATGTGTCGCCACGCCGAACCAGCCGGCATAGACGGCGGCGATGAGCAGCCAGGTCGGCAGTTCGGTGCGCCACAGCCAGTGACGGGCGGCGTGCGCGAGTTCTGCGCGCTGTCGGTCGTCAAGATACGTGGCCATGGGTTCGTGCTTGCACTGTGGAACGAGGCCACAGGATATGGCCGCGGGCCATGCAAGCGGAACGAAGGATTGCCGATATCGATATGCGCCGCCCCGCGCGCAGCGCACACGCGTGACGCGGGCGCCATCGAACGGGAGCGGCATGCCCTGTACAGACCCTATAATGCGGAACCCCACGCCCCCGCCTCGCATGCCCGCCCGCCGCCCCACCGCCGCCGACGAAGATTCGCTCCCGCTCTATATCCGGATCCGGGACGTGCTGCGCGCCGGCATCCTCGACGGCAGCCATCCCCCACACAGCCAGATGCCCTCCGAAAGCGAGTTGCAGGACCGCTTCGGCGTCAGCCGCATCACGATCCGCCAGGCGCTTGGCCACCTCGAGCGCGAGGGCCTGATCTTCAAGAAGCACGGCAAGGGATCGTTCGTGTCGCAGCCGAAGGCATTCCAGAACGTGACCGCGCTGGAGGGATTCGCGGAAGCGATGTCGCGCATGGGGCACGAGATCGCCAACCACGTGGTGTCGTTCGACTTCGTCCCGGCGCGCGCGGACGTGGCGCGGCGTCTCGACGTCGACGAAGGCACGCTTGTCACGGAAATCCACCGCGTGCGACTGCTCAACCGAGCGCCGGTCTCGTACGAGGTCACCTTCCTCCCCGAAGCGCTTGGCCGCAAGCTCCGGCGCGCCGACCTGGTGACGCGCGACATCTTCCTCATCCTCGAGAACGACTGCGCGGTGCCGCTGGGCGCCGCCGACCTCGCCATCGATGCGGTGCTGGCCGACCAGCCGCTGGCACACGCGCTCGGCGTCGCGGAGGGCGCGCCCCTGCTGCGCATCGAACGGCTGACGCACGACAGCGCGGGACGTCCGGTCGACTTCGAATTCCTCTACTTCCGCAGCGATACGTTCCAGTACCGCCTGCGCATCGACCGCCAGCGCGGCGCGGCCGGGCGACGGACGAAGAAGGCCGGCTAGCACCCACCCCACGCGAGTCATATAAGCCCCGCGCACAAGCAAGCGCGAAACCATTCATTGGCGCCGCGAAAACCCGCTCCTACAATCCGGTCCTACTTGTCATAACAAGTCAGCGCGCCACCCGGCACGCAACGGGGACCCATGCAGACACACGAACTCGAATACGACATCGTCGTCATTGGCGGCGGCACGGCCGGGCCGATGGCTGCCGTCAAGGCAAAGCAGCGCAACCCGGCCCTGCGGGTGCTGCTGCTCGACAAGGCGCACGTCAAGCGCAGCGGCGCCATCTCGATGGGCATGGACGGCCTCAACAACGCCGTGATCCCGGGCCACGCCACGCCGGAGCAGTACACCAAGGAAATCACGGTGGCCAACGACGGCATCGTGAACCAGGCCACCGTCCTCGCCTACGCGCGGCACAGCTTCCGCACCATCGAGGAACTCGACCGCTGGGGCGTCCGCTTCGAGAGGGACGAGACCGGCGACTACGCCGTGCGCAAGGTCCACCACATGGGCGCGTATGTGCTGCCGATGCCGGAAGGCCACGACGTCAAGAAGGTCCTCTATCGCCAGCTCAAGCGCGCGCGCGTGGAGGTCACGAACCGCATCGTCGCCACGCGGCTGCTGACCGGCCCCTCGGGCGAAGCCGCCGGGGTCATGGGATTCGACTGCCGCACGGCGGACTTCTACGTCGTGCGCGCCAAGGCCGTGATCCTCTGCTGCGGCGCCGCCGGCCGGCTCGGCCTGCCCGCCTCGGGCTACCTGATGGGCACCTACGAGAACCCGACCAACGCCGGCGACGGCTACGCGATGGCGTACCACGCGGGCGCCGAGCTGGCCAACCTCGAGTGCTTCCAGATCAACCCTCTCATCAAGGACTACAACGGTCCGGCCTGCGCCTACGTGACCGGCCCGCTGGGCGGCTACACGGCCAACGGACGCGGCGAGCGCTTCATCGAGTGCGACTACTGGAGCGGCCAGATGATGTGGGAGTTCTACCAGGAGCTGCAAAGCGGCAACGGGCCCGTGTTCCTGAAGCTCGACCACCTCGCCGAGGAAACGATCCAGACCATCGAGACCATCCTCCACACCAACGAGCGCCCCAGCCGCGGCCGCTTCCACGCGCGGCGCGGCAACGACTACCGTACCCGCATGATCGAGATGCACATCTCGGAAATCGGCTTCTGCAGCGGCCACAGCGCGTCGGGCGTCTGGGTGGACGAGCATGCGGCGACGTCGGTGCCGGGCCTGTACGCGGCCGGCGACATGGCCGCCGTGCCGCACAACTACATGCTCGGCGCCTTCACCTACGGTTGGTTCGCCGGGGAACACGCGGCGGAGCGCGTCGCCGGCACGGCGCTTCCGGCCATCGACAGCGGACAGGTCGAGGCCGAGCGGGCGCGCGTGTACGCGCCCCTGCAACGCACGCACGGGCTGGCGCCGTCGCAGGTCGAGTACAAGCTGCGCCGCTTCGTCAACGACTACCTGCAGCCGCCCAAAGTCACACGGCGCATGGAAATCGGCCTGCAGCGCTTTGGCGAGATCCGCGAGGACCTGGCGCAACTGTCCGCCGCCGATCCGCACGAACTGATGCGCGCCGCCGAGGTGTCCGTCATCCTCGACTGCGCCGAGATGGCCGCGCGGGCCTCGCTGTTCCGGACGGAAAGCCGCTGGGGGCTCTACCACTACCGCGTCGACCATCCGCAGCGCAACGACGCGGAGTGGTTCTGCCACACCCACCTGAAGAAGGGCGAGGACGGCGCGATGACGTCGTTCAAAAAGCCGGTGGAGCCTTACCTCGTCCCGCTCGATGCCGACGAACGCTCCGCCTACTCGCGCCTGCGGGTGCCGGCGCGCCCGCAGGCCGCATCCGCCCCATCCGCCCAGTCCGCCCAACAAGGCTCACAAGCCCCGCAACCCGCACAGGCCGCCGCCGCATAGGAGAACAACATGGCCCTGGTCCCCCGCGATGCGCATGCGCGCGCCAGCGTCCCCGTGACCATCGACGAAGACAAGTGCATCGCCGACAAGGGCTGCACGGTCTGCATCGACGTCTGCCCGATGGACCTGCTCGCCGTCGACCCGGTGACGGGCAAGGCGTTCATGAAGTTCGACGAATGCTGGTACTGCATGCCGTGCGAACGCGATTGCCCGACCGGCGCGGTCCACGTCGACATCCCGTACCTGCTGCGCTGATTTCCCGAAAGCCCCCGTCCTCCAGAAGGAAAACGAAATGAAGCCAACGCTGTTGCTTGCCACCGCCATTGCCAGCGCCGCCCTGCTGGCGACGAACCTTGCCGGCGCGGAGACGATCCGCGTCGCCATCGGCACCCAGGACACCACGATCAACACCGCCACCGGCGGCCTGCTGATCCGCGAACTGAAGCTCCTCGACAAGTACCTGCCCCACGACGGCAAGTACAAGGATGCCGTGTACGATGTCCAGTGGAAGAACTTCACGAGCGGCGCGCCGATCACCAACGAGATGGTGGCCGGCAAGCTCGACTTCGGCTCGATGGCCGACTTCCCGGGCGTCCTCAACGGCGTGGCGAACCAGAAGGCCGGCAAGGGCAGCCTCTTCATCAGCGTGCTGTCGGGCAGCACGCAGGGCAGCGGCAACGGCATCGTCGTGCCGGCCGATTCGCCCGTGCAGTCGCTGGCCGACCTGAAGGGCAAGACGATCTCCGTGCCGTTCGCCTCCACCGCGCACGGCCTGCTGCTGCGCGCCATTGCCGCGCAGGGCTGGGACCCCGAGCGCGACGTCAACATCATCTCGCAGGCGCCCGAAGTGGCCGGACCGGCGCTGCAGGCCCGCAAGATCGACGCGCATGCCGACTTCGTGCCGTTCGCCGACCTGTTCCCGTATCGCGGCTTCGCGCGCAAGATCTACGACGGCTCGCAGGCGAAGGCGGCGACGCTCCATGGCACGCTGGTGCAGAAGGACTATGCGCAGAAGTACCCGGAGGTGGTCGTCGCCTACCTGCGCGCCGCGATCGAGGCCAACCGCCTGATTGCCGCCGATCCCGAGAAGTTCAGCGAGCTGATCGCGAAGGTGACCGGCGTCGAGCCGGAGGTCGACTACCTGTTCCACGGCCCGCTCGGCCTGCAGACGCGCGACCTCACCTGGAAGCCCGAGTACCGCAAGGCCGTGCAGACCTCGTTCGACACGCTCAAGCTGCTCAAGCGCGCCGACGGTGACCTCGACGCGAACGCCTTCATCGACGACCGCTACATCCGCGCCGCCTTCCAGGCCGAGAAGCTCGACTACGACGCCGCCCTGCGCGACTACGCTCCCCTGGCGCTCAAGGCCAATGACGCCGCGACGGGCAGGCGCATCGACCAGTTCGACCGCGTGGCGCAGGTCTGGGTGCGCGGCGAGCCCCGCGTGCGCAGCTACGCCTCGCCCGAATCCGCCCTGCAGGCGGTTGCCGCGCTCCAGCGCGACGGCAAGGAGATCCGCGCCTTCTATGCGCAGGACCGCGAGTCGGGCATCAAGCTGCTCGGCAACCAGGCGTGGTTTGCGCGCGACAAGGACGGCCGCCTCAGCGCCTTCCTGCTCAAGTCGCGCGCGCAGGCCTGGGCGAGCCAGCACGGCGGCGACGTGGTCGACTACGCCGGCGCGCGCCAGCCGGCCGCACTGGCTGCCCGCTAGGAGTCCGCCATGACAACCCAGGCGCTCCCCCGCCCGGCCTCGGTGTCCAACGCAGCATCGCGCACGCGCCCGGCCCGTGGGGCCCGTGCCGCGCTGCAGGGCGCGTCGCTGGCGCTCGGCCTGCTGTGCTGGCACCTCGCCACGCAGCACCGGCTGAACCTCGGCGTGATCACGTTCGAGAACGTGCCGACCCCGGCCGAGACGCTGCGCGCCGCGTGGTCGCTGCTGCAATCGCCCAAACTGGCGCATCACCTGACGAGCAGCCTGTCACGTGTCGGCTGGGGCTATGCATCGGCTGCAGTGCTCGCGACCGTGACGGGCCTGCTGATCGGCCGTTCGCCGTGGGTGCGCCTCGGCCTGCTGCCGCCGCTGGAGGTGCTGCGGCCGATCCCGGCCGTGGCGTGGATTCCGCTGGCGATCCTGATGTTCCCGTCGTCCGAACTGTCGATGATCTTCATCACCTTCACGGGTGCGTTCTTCCCGATCCTGCTGGGCGCGATCCACGGCGCCGAATCGGTCGACCCGCGCCTCGTGGCGTCGGCCCGCAGCCTCGGCGCCAGCCGCGCGGCGGTGTTGCGCGAGGTCGTGCTGCCCGGTGCGGCGCAAGGCATCGTGGCCGGGCTCGCCATCGGCATGGGAACGTCGTGGTTCTGCCTCGTCACGGCGGAGATGATCTCCGGCCAGTTCGGTATCGGCTACTACACATGGGAGTCGTATACGGTGCAGCGCTATCCGAACATCATCGTCGGCATGCTGCTGATCGGCGTGCTCGGCATGGCCAGCAGCGCGCTGGTGCGCCTGGCCGGGCGGCTCGTCACGCCGTGGCTGGCACTGGACGGGAGCGCGCGATGAGTGCCCGCGATCCCTTTGCAAGGCCGGGTGGTGTCGCGCTGGAGGCGCTGTCCGTCGCGCTCGGCAGCGGCGCGCAGCGCTTCACGGCGGTACGCGATGTCAGTGTGTCGATCGCGCCCGGGGAGTTCGTCTGCATCCTCGGCCCGTCCGGTTGCGGCAAGTCGACGCTGCTCGGCGTGCTGGCCGGCCATATCGTGCCCGCCGGCGGACGGGCGACCCTCGACGGCGTCCGCATCGACGGCCCCCATCCCGACCGGGGCATCGTGTTCCAGCAGCACACGCTGTTTCCCTGGCGCAAGACGCTCGACAACGTCGCCTTCGGTCTCAAGATGCGCGGCGTCGGCAAGCAGGAGCGGCACCAGCGCGGCCGCGCTCTGCTGGAGCGTGTGGGACTGGCCGACTTCGCCGACCGCTATCCGTCGCAGTTGTCCGGCGGCATGCAGCAGCGCGCCGAGATCGCCCGGGCCATGATCACCGGCCCGCGCATCCTGCTGATGGACGAGCCGTTCGGCGCGCTCGACGCGCAGACGCGGTCGATGATGCAGGCCCTGCTGCTCGACGTGTGGAGCGAGTCCCGGCCCACCGTCGTCTTCGTCACCCACGACATCGACGAAGCCCTGTTCCTGGCCGACCGCATCCTCGTCATGAGCCCCGGACCGGGCACCGTGATCGAGGACATGCGCGTGCCGTTCGCGCGCCCACGCGAGCGGGGCGAAACGCGTGACCTCGTGACCGAACCTGAATTCATCGCCATCAAGCGGCACCTGCTTGCCCTGCTGCGCCATCGCCAACCCGCGCTGCCCGCGCCACGGCTCAGTCCGCTTGGCGATGGGCCGTCCTCCCTCCCTTCGACTTCTGCCCCATGAGTCTCTCGTTCCTCACCCCCGAAGCCTTGCCCGTGACCGATCCCCGCTTCGTCGCCTCCGACCCTGCCGTGCGCCGCCTCGCGGTCATCGACGCCGCCGAAAGCGACGACGAAGTCTTCCTGCCGCTCCTCGTGCGCGCCCTGCGCCAGGATGTCGACGCCGACGTCCGGCGCACTGCAGCGGAGTACCTCGCAGCCTGGGAAACGCCGGATGCCATCGACGCGCTGTGCGATGCCCTGAACGACCCGGACCCCGGCACGCGCGAGGCGGCCGGCGACAGCCTGTCCGCCCTCAAGCAGCCGGATCTCGGCCTGCGCCTGCTGCCGCGCCTGGCCGGCGCCACGACCTTTGCCCGCACCGCCCTCCTGCGCGCGCTGCGCGAGCTGCGGCTGGTCGACAGTGCCGGCCCCGCGCACGCGGCGCTGGCCGATCCGGCGGCCACGGTGCGGCGCGAGGCCATCGGCGTGCTCGGCTGGCTGCGCCACGCGCCCGCCTTGCCCTCGCTGGCCCGGCTGGTGCGCGACGACGGCGACACCGAGGTCCGCCGGGCCGCGGTGGGCGCGCTCGGCTTTGCGGCGGACGATGGGGTGCTACCCACGCTGCTCCATGCGCTGGGCGACAAGCACTGGCAGGTACGGGAGGAAGCGGCCGCGACGCTCGGCAAGCTGCGGCGCGTGGCCGCGCGGGTCGCGCTGGAGACGGCGCTCGGTGATGACTACTGGCAGGTGACGCTGCAGGCGGCACGCGCCCTGGGGCGGCTGGGCGATCCGGCCAGTGCCGGCGCCGTGGCCGGGTTGCTGACGTATCCGCTCAGCAATGTGCGCAAGGAAGCTGCCCTGGCGCTGGGCGAGGTGGGCGGCATCGCAGAACTGGCCGTGCTCGAAGCCGCCTTGCAGGATGGCGACCCCGAGGTCCGCAAATCGGCACGCATCGCCATCGCGCAGATCCGCGAGCGCGCTTCGGCGGACTCGGAGCATCAAGCTTGAGCAGGGGCTTGCTCCCCTCTCCCATTGGGAGAGGGGAGCAAGGAAAAGTCACTGACAATTTCCAGACCGGCGCTCAGAACGCCGGCAGGATCGATCCCTTGAACTTGCTGGCGAGGAAATCGCGCACTTCCTGCGACTGATACGCCGCCACAAGCTCCTTCACCCACGGCTTGCTCCTGTCCTGCTCGCGTACCGCAATCAGGTTCGCGTACGGCCCGTGCAGGTCTTCGACCGCAATCGCATCGCGCGTCGGCGACAGGCCCGCCTTGACGGCGTAGTCCGTGTTGATCGACGCGGCAGCCAGGTCATCCAGCGCACGCGGCAGGATGGCCGAGTCCAGCTCCACGAGCTTGAGCTTCTTCGGATTCGACGCGATATCGAGCGGCGTGGCGTTCCTGCCGTTCTCCCCCGCCCCGGGCTTGAGCGTCAGCACGCCATTCGCCTGCAGCAGGCGCAGCGCGCGGTTGCCGTTCGAAGGATCGTTCTGGATGCCGACCTTTGCGCCTTCCGGCAGGTCCTTCAGCGATTTCACCTTGTGCGAATAGAAGCCCATGGGCGCCACATACGTCAGGCCGACATTGACGATGCGGTAGTGCCGCGCCTGGATCTGGCTGTCGAGGAAGGGCTGGTGCTGGAAGCCATTGGCGTCGAGATCGCCGGCGTCGAGCGCGGCGTTCGGCTGCGCATAGTCGTTGAATTCCACGATCTTGATGTCGAGCCCCTTGCGCTTGGCCACATCGCGCACGACCTCCCAGATCTGCGCATCGGGACCGCTCATCGTTCCCAGACGGATGGTCTGGTCTGCCGCATTGGCTGCGGGCATGGCAAGTGCGCTGACTGCGGCAACGGTGGCGGCGGCAATCAGTCGGAACATGTGGCGGCGTTGCATGAAGGCTCCTGTCATTCCTGTCCGGTAGGACGTTGGTTTGTCGACCCCTGCGCGGATGGCGCACGGGGAGCCGCAGATGATACGAAGGCGGCGAAGCCCGCGGAATGAAGGAATGCGCATATCCAAATGCGCGCTTATCCATATGCATGCGCTACGGATATCGAACGCCATATTCATTCGTTTGATGCGCGCCTTGCGGCGCTTAACGTGGGAGCCCGACGATCACAACGACACGCGCCCCGATGACCTCTCTCCGCAATCCCGCCCGCCGCGACGCCATCGGCCGCATCGCGCGCTACGGCCTCGGCGCCGCCGCGCTGTCCTCTAGCTTCCACGCTTCCGCGTCGGCCCGGCCGGACGTGATCCGCATCGGCGTGGCGCAGCCGGCCACCGGCACGCCGCCCACCTTCGGCGGCAGCCCGCTCTCGATTGCCCACGCCAAGGGCTGGCTCGAGGAAGCGTTCAAGCCGGCCGGCACGCGCGTGGAGTGGTATTTCTTCAAGGGCGCCGGCCCGGCGGTCAACGAGGCGCTGGCCAACCAGCAACTCGACTTCGCATTGCAGGGCGATCTCCCGGCCATCGTCGCGCGCGCGGCGGGCCTGAAGACGCGCCTGGTGCTGGCCACCGGCGTGCGGTCCAACATCTATATCGGCGTGCCGCCCGATTCCCCGCTGAAGTCGGTGGCGGACCTGCGCGGCAAGCGCGTGTCGCTGTTCAAGGGCACCAACATGCATCTGCCGGCGCTGCGCCTGCTCGAAGCGAACGGGCTGACCGACAAGGACCTGCGCCTGCTGAACCTCGACACCGCCGGCTACCTGGCCGCGCTGACCACGCGCGACATCGACGCCGCCATCGGCGCGATGGACATCCTGCGCCTGCGCGACAAGGGCGCGGTGCGCATCCTCTACTCCAGCAAGAACCAGTCGCCGATCTTCACCCGGCAGGGGCATGTCCTCGTCACGGAGGCATTCAGCGACCGCTATCCCGAGGCGACGCAGCAGTTCGTCAAGACGTCCGTGGAAGCGGCGCGCTGGGCTTCCGACGAGTCGCACCGGGAGGAAGTGCTGCGCACCTGGGCCCGCGCCGGCACGCCCTACGAGCACTGGAAGGAAGACTTCGACGGCGAGCCGCTGCGCGTGCGGGTCAATCCGAACTTCGACCCGTTCCTCGTCTCCCGCTACAAGGATGCGAGCGAGCAGGCCTACCGCTTCCGCCTGAGCCGGGCGCGGGTCGACGTCGACCAGTGGATCGACCAGCGCTACCTGAAGGCTGCGCTGAACGACCTGAGCCTGCAGAGCTACTGGCCCGTCTACCAGCCCAACGGCAAGATCCTCGGAGCATGACCATGGCCGCCAACCTGCTCGCGCTCGACGCGCCCTATGACACCCCGGCGCCGGTGCGCCGCCGCTGGATCGGCAACGCCCTGCTTGCCTGGCCCGTGCCGCTGGCCCTGCTCGCCCTGTGGTATCTCGCCGCGCACCTGGAATGGATTCCGCCGCAGGTATTGCCGACCCCCGAGGCCGTGGCGACGACCCTCGGCGACCTCTATCGGAGCGGCGAGCTCTGGTCCAACCTGCAGGTCAGCGCGCTGCGCGTGGCGGGCGGCTTTGCCATCGGGCTGGCCGGCGGCCTCACCCTCGGCGCGGCCATGGGCCTCTCGCCGCGCTTTCGCGACTACGTCTATCCCACCTTCAATGCGTTCAGCCAGGTGCCGGTGCTGGGCTGGCTGCCGCTGCTGATGCTGCTCGTCGGCATCGACGAGGCGCTCAAGATCATCCTCATCGCCAAGGCGTCGCTGGTGCCGATTGCGATCAATACGTGCAAGGGCATCCACAACGTGCCGGTGCGCTATCTGGAAGTCGCGCGCGTGCTCAAGCTCACGCGCGGGCAGACGCTGTGGCGCGTGGTGTTCCCCGCCGCGGCGGCGCCGATCTGGAACGGCATCCGCTATGGCCTGACGCACGCGTGGCTGGCGCTGGTGGTGGTGGAACTGCTGGCGTCGTCGGAAGGGCTCGGCTACCTGATCGTCTACGGGCGGCAACTGTTCCAGCTCGATCTCGTGATCGCCGCCGTGATCGTGGTCGGCGCAGTCGGCTTCGCGCTCGACAAGGGACTCGCGCTGGCCGAGGGCGCCGTGCTGCGCTGGCGCAAGCCGGGCCTGTGAGGACCACATCATGTTGACGCTTCGCTTTCCTCGTATTCCTCGCACCTTGCGCGGCTGGGTGCTGCCGCTGGCCCTGCTGGCGCTCTGGTGGGCCGCGGTCGCGTTCGGCTGGTCGAAGTCCCCGCTGCTCGTGCCGGTCTCGAAAGTCTGGGCGACCGCCGTCGAACAGGTCGCCAGCGGCAAGCTCCTCTCTGCCCTGCAGGCGAGCCTGTGGCGCGACCTGGCCGGCTTTGCCATCGGCGCCACGGGCGGGCTCGTGTTCGGCGCCGCGCTCGGCCTGTCGCGGCTGTTCGAAAAGCTGGTCGGCCCGACGTTCCATACCGTCAAGCAGATCTCGCTGTTTGCCTGGATCCCGCTGATCTCGGTCTGGTTCGGGCTCGGCGATGCGGCCAAGGTGGTCTTCCTCTCGCTCGCGGCCTTCTTCCCCGTGGTGCTCAATACCTTCGAGGGCATCCGGGCGGTGCCGGTGGACCTGCTCGAAGTCGCCCGCGTGCTGCGCTTCACGCGCCGGCAGACGCTGTGGCGCGTGATCCTGCCATCCGCCTCGCCTTCGATCTTCGCCGGCATCCATCTCGGCCTGATCTACGCGTGGCTCGCCACGCTCGGCGCGGAGTACCTGCTGGTGGCCGGCAAGGGCATCGGCAACACGATGATCGACGGCCGCGAGAACTTCTGGATGGACCTCGTCATCTTCGGCGTCATCGTGGTCGGCCTCGTCGGCTTCACGCTGAACTGGATCGCCAGCCGCATCGAGGCACGGCTGCTGCGCTGGCGCGGCAGCTCTGTCGCCGCTTCCTGAACCCCTCAACTGGAGCTGCCATGCCGCACGCCGGCACCCTGCATATCTCGCACCTGCACAAGCAGTACGACGTCAAGGGCAAGCCCTTGCCCGTCCTCGAAGACATCTCGCTGACCATCGCCCCGGGCGAGTTCGTCAGCATCGTGGGCACCAGCGGCTGCGGCAAGTCCACGCTGCTGCGCCTGGTCGCGGGGCTGGAAGACGAATACCGCGGAGAGATCCGGCTCGACGGCGAGCGCGTGGTGGGCACGAGCCTGCAACGCGGCATCGTGTTCCAGGAACACCGCCTGTTTCCGTGGCTAACCGTGTCGCAGAACATCCGGCTCGCGTTGCTCAACAGCCCGCTCAGCGAAGGCGAGAAGTTCCGCACCGTGCAGTCGCATATCGCGCTGGTCGGGCTGACAGGTTTCGAGAATGCCCACCCGCACCAGCTTTCGGGCGGCATGTCGCAGCGTGTGGCCATTGCCCGCGCGCTGGTGACCCGCCCGGACATCCTCCTGCTCGACGAGCCCTTCGGTGCGCTCGATGCCATGACCCGCGCGCACCTGCAGCAGGAGCTGCGCCGGATCTGGCAGGCGGAAGGCATCACGATGATCCTGGTCACGCACGATGTCGAGGAAGCCGTCTTCCTCGGCGACCGGGTGGTCGTGATGGAGCCGCGTCCCGGCCGCATCCGCCGCATCGTGCCGGTCGATCTTCCCCATCCACGCGACCGCGCCTCGCCGGCCTTCGCCCGGGTGCGCGACGGCGTCCTGCGCGAATTCGGCGCGCTGCAGGCTGCCGTCCCCGATTCCCAGCCAGTGCTGGCCCATTGATATTCCGATATTCCGCTATCCCGATATCCCTACGGAGACCCCGATGACCCAATCCCATTCCCAGGTCGAACTCGACATCCATCCGGTCGCCGGCCGCATCGGCGCCGAGGTACGCGGCGTGCAGCTCGGCGCCGACCTGTCGCCGGCCACCTTCGACGCCATCCGTGCCGCCCTGCTCCGCCACAAGGTCCTCTTCTTCCGCAAGCAGGACCAGCTCGACGATGCGGCACAGGAAGCCTTCGGCAAGCGCTTCGGCCCGCCGGTCGCGCACCCGACCGTGCCGGTGCGCGACGGCACCCAGTTCCTGCTCGAACTCGATTCCGAACACGGGGGCCGCGCCAACTCGTGGCATACGGACGTGACCTTCGACCTGGCCTACCCGCAGGTATCGGTGCTGCGAGCGGTCAAGGTGCCCGCGGCTGGCGGCGACACCGTCTGGGCAAATACGGCAGCCGCCTACGAGGACCTGCCACAGCCCCTGCGCGATCTTGCCGACAAGCTCTGGGCGCTCCACACGAACGACTACGACTACGCGGCGTCGCGCCCCCTGCCCGACAATGAAGGCGCGCGGCGCTACCGGGAGATCTTCACGTCCACGGTCTACGAGACGGAGCACCCGGTGGTGCGCGTGCACCCCGAGACCGGCGAGCGTACGCTGGTGCTGGGCCACTTCGTCAAGAAGCTGGTGGGCTATGCGTCGGTCGACTCGGCGCATCTCGTCGCGCTGCTCCAGGGCCACGTGCACCGGCTCGAAAACACCGTGCGCTGGCGCTGGCAGGCCGGTGACGTCGCCATCTGGGACAACCGCGCCACGCAGCACTATGCGATCAACGACTATGGCGACGCGCACCGCGTGATGCGCCGCGTGACCATCGCGGGCGACGTGCCGGTCAGCGTCGGCGGACAGCCGAGCCGCGCCATCAAGCCGGCGCCCGCCAGGAAGGACGCCGAAGGGAACGTGGCAAAGGACGCCGCCAACGAGCGCAAGGCCGCCTGACCATGACAGTTCCTCCCCGACAGCTTCATCTCGGCGCCTTCCTCCTCGCCACCGGACACCACGTGGTCGGCTGGCGCCATCCCGACGCCCACGCCGACGCCGGCCGCAGCCTCGCGCACTACGCCGCGCTGGCCCGGCGCGCCGAGGCGGCCGGCTTCGACGCCGTGTTCCTTGCGGACGGCGTGGCGATCCGCGGCATGGACGACGCCACGCTGCCGCACACCGCGCGCGGGGCGGCGTTCGAACCCCTGACCCTGCTTTCCGCGCTGGCCGCCGTCACGCAGCGCATCGGCCTCGTCGCCACGGTATCGACCACCTATAACGAGCCTTATCACGTGGCGCGCAAGTTCGCCTCGCTGGACCACCTGAGCGGGGGCCGCGCCGGATGGAACGTGGTGACCTCGTGGTCCGACGCCGAGGCGCGCAATTTCAACCTCGACAAGCACCCCGAGCATGCCGACCGCTATGCACGCGCCGAGGAATTCGTCGACGTCGTGACCGGGCTCTGGGACAGCTGGGAAGACGACGCCTTCGTCTATGACAAGGCCGGCGGCGTGCATTTCGACGCGTCGAAGCTGCACACGCTCGATCATCGCGGGAAGCACTTCCAGGTACGCGGCCCGCTCAACGTCGCGCGCCCGCCCCAGGGCCATCCCGTCATCGTGCAGGCGGGCTCGTCCGAAGCCGGGCAGGAACTGGCGGCACGCACGGCGGAAGTCATCTTCACGGCGCAGCAGTCGCTGGAAGGGGCGCAGGCGTTCTATCGCGGACTCAAGGGCCGGCTCGCGCGCTATGGCCGCTCGCCCGACCAGTTGAAGATCCTTCCCGGCGTCTTCCCGGTGATTGGCCGCACCGAGGCGGAAGCGCACGAGAAGTTCGAGGCGCTGCAGGACCTGATCCTGCCCTCGGTCGGCCTGGCGTTGCTGTCGCAGCATCTTGGCGGTGTCGACCTGAGCGGCTATCCGCTCGACGGCCCGTTGCCGGACAACCTGCAGGAACCCAACGGCGCGAAGAGCCGCTTCCGGCTCGTCACCGGGCTGGCCCGCGAGGAAGGCCTGACGATTCGCCAGTTGTCCCGACGCGTGGCCACGGCGCGCGGACACTGGTCGATCTACGGCACACCGGTACAGATCGCCGACCAGTTGCAGGCGTGGTTCGAAGGCGAGGCGGCCGACGGGTTCAACGTCATGCCGCCGTGGCTGCCGGGCGGACTCGACGAGTTCATCGCACTCGTCCTGCCGGAACTGCGCCGGCGCGGGTTGTTCCGGGAGCAGTACACGGGGACGACGCTGCGCGAGCATCTGGGACTGGCGCGGCCTGGGCATCTGCGGCGCGATCGCGTCAAAATTGCGTAGGAGCGCACGCTACGGCGATGGAAAAAGGGGGTACAAGTTGTTGACTTGTACCCCCTTCTCCTTTCAGCGCTCCGCCACTTGGAGCCGCTAGCAGCGTGGAGAGGCTCCGGTGTCTTCTCCCCTCTCCCGCTTGCGGGAGAGGGGTTGGGGGTGAGGGCAAGCGGTTGTACAACTGCCGCCGTTCAATGTAACGCCGGCCCTCACCCCCGCCCCTCTCCCAAAGGGAGAGGGGAGAAAACAAGTCGTCGCCAGCCATTTGGGTTAGCTCCCCTACCCCCGCCTCCCCACCAACCGCCGCACCGTCGCCACCATGACATCCACCTCATCACAGGTGTTGTAGAACGCAATCGACGGCCGCACCGTGGCCTCCAGCCCGAAGCGGCGCAGGATCGGCTGCGCGCAATGATGCCCGGAGCGCACCGCGATGCCCTCCTCGTTCAGCGCCCGCCCGACTTCCTCCGGCTCATAGCCCTTCAGCACGAACGACAACACGCTGGCCTTGTCGCGCGCCGTTCCCACCAGGCGCACGCCCGGCACCGGTGCCAATACGCTCGTGGCATACGCCAGCAAGTCATGCTCGTAGCGGGCGATGTTCTCGATGCCGATACGCGAGACATAGTCGAGCGCCGCGCCAAGCCCCACTGCGTCGGCAATATTGCCCGTGCCCGCCTCGAACCGCGCCGGCGGCGGCTGGAACACCGTCCGCTCGAACGTCACGTCGCTGATCATGTTGCCTCCGCCCTGCCACGGCGGCATGCCCTCTAGCAGTTCTCGCTTGCCGTAGACCACGCCGATACCCGTCGGTCCGTAGATCTTGTGCCCGGAGAACACGAAGAAATCGGCGTCGAGCGCCTGCACGTCCACCCGCATGTGCGACACCGACTGCGCCCCGTCGATGAGGACCTTCGCCCCCGCGCGGTGCGCAATGTCGATGATCTCCGCGACCGGGACCACCGTACCGAGCGCATTCGACACCTGCGTCACCGACACGATCTTCGTGCGGTCGCCCAGCAGCTTGCGGTACTCGTCGAGCAGCACCTGGCCGGACTCGTCGACCGGGATCACGCGCAGCGTCGCGCCCTTCTGCGCCGCAAGCTGCTGCCAGGGCACGATGTTCGCGTGGTGTTCGAGATGCGACACCACGATCTCGTCGCCGGCGCCGATGTTCTGCTCGCCCCAGGACTTCGCCACGAGGTTGATCGCCTCGGTCGTGCCGCGCACGAACACAATCTCCTCGACCGACGACGCGCCGATGAAGCGCCGCACGGTCTCGCGCGCGTGCTCGTAGGCATCGGTGGCGCGCCCGGCGAGCGTATGGGCGGCGCGGTGGATGTTCGAGTTCTCGTGCGCGTAGAAGTACGACAGGCGGTCGATCACCGACTGCGGCTTGTGCGTGGTGGCGGCGTTGTCGAACCAGATGAGCGGCTTGCCGTTGACGCGCTCGCCGAGGATCGGGAAGTCGCGCCGCACCGCGTTGACGTCGAACGGCGGATGCGCCGGGGCAAACAGCGACGTCTGCCGGGCCTCGCGCGCGTGGGCGGCCGTGCGGGCGTCCTCGAGCACGTACAGCGAGCCCTGCCGCGACGGCTGGTGTGCCTCGCCGCCAGACCCCGGCCGAAGCAGAGGCAGCAGGTCGCGCAGGTCGCCGTCAGCGGGCAGGCCGAACGCCCGCGGGTCCGCCGCGCCGTCCTGCCATCCATGCGGAACGGTAAGGGCCGGCGGGGCATCCGCGGTGCCGGGCTTCGCGCCGTCGAGGAAATAGAACGGCGACGGCGTGCCCGGGCTTCCGTGCGGACGCGCCAACCCGTGTGCCTCCGGCACGCCGAGCGCGACGCCGCCAGCGCGCGGCTCCAGCGCGGGGGCAATCGTCACGGCGCTGTCGGGGAGACCGTTCTGCGCGGCGGCATGCGGCGCCAGCGCGGGCGCCCGGTTGCCGAGCGACAACACATGCGTCGGCGCCCCCGGCAGCAAGTTCGCACCGGGCACGCGGCCCTGCGGCGGCGACAGGCCCGGCACGCCGGTGCCCGTTCCGCCCGGCCCGGCCAGCGGCGAGCCCGCCGGCGCCGGATTGCTCACCGAGGACAGGACCGGCGCCGCAGCGGGCAACGCGGAGGGCAAGCCGCCCACCGCGCCGCTGCCCGCCGACACGTCGGGCGCGGACGCCTGGCCCGGCAGCGCGCTGAAGAACTCGGTGGCGAGGCGCGCCAGCGTAGCCGGGTCCGGCAGGCCGCCCGGCAGGGTCGCGGAAGGGACGCCGGGGACGCCGGGGACGCCGGCATGGCTGCCCGCGCTCGTCGCCGGATTACCGGTAGGTATCTGCATAGTCATGGTACTTGCCGATCTCCACGTCATCGAGCACGGCCAGCGCATCGGGCGAATGGACCGCGAGCGAGCAATACAGCGAGATGAGGTACGACGCGATCGCCTGGTTGTTGATCCCCATGAACCGCACCGACAACCCGGGGCCCTGCTCGCCGGCAACGCCCGGCTGGTAGAGGCCGACCACGCCCTGGCGCTTGTCGCCCACGCGCAGCAGCAGGATCTTGGTCTTGCCGTCGGCCACCGGCACCTTGTCCGACGGCACCAGCGGGATGCCGCGCCACGTGATGAACTGCGAGCCGAACAGGCTCACGGTCGGCGGCGGCACGCCGCGCCGCGTGCATTCGCGGCCAAAGGCGGCAATGGCCAGCGGATGCGTGAGGAAGAACGCCGGCTCCTTCCAGACCTTCGACAGCAGTTCGTCGAGATCGTCCGGCGTCGGCGCGCCGGTCAGCGGGAAAATGCGCTGGCTTTCATCGACATTGGCCAGCAGGCCATAGTCCTCGTTGTTGATGAGCTGGCTTTCCTGCAGTTCCTTGATCGTCTCGATCGTCAGCCGGAGCTGTTCCTTGATCTGGTCGTGCGGGCTGCTGTAGAGATCGGAGATCCGCGTATGCACGTCGAGCACCGTGCTCACGGCGTTCAGGAAATACTCGCGCGGCTGCTCTTCGTACGGCACGAAGGTAGTCGGCAGCACGCCCTCATCCTCGCGCGCGGTGCAGGTGGCCCGCACCGCCTCGGGGTCCTTCACCTGGTTGAGCCGGTAGATGCCCGCCTCGACCGGCAGCCACTGCAGCAGATGCGTCAGCCAGCGGGGGGTGATGGTGGAAAGCTGGGGAACAGTCTTGGTGGCATTGGCGAGTTGCCGTGCTGCGTTATCGCCGAGCGCCGTCTGGGCGCCCACGGGGGTCGACATGGGTGACTCCGGTTGCTTGGATGAAAAACGAGGATGCTTATCAGGTTTCCGATTATGGGAAGCGCGAACCGCCGGCTCAACAGGCTATAGCCATCAATCTGGCCGGTGGCCAACAGCGCCTGCGCCGCTCACGGAAGGACGGGTGTGCCGGGCAGGGACGCGGCCCGCGCGGCACGCGCCGCGTCGGGCAGCAGTTCTGCGATCGGCACGGACAGCGCGCGCGCCAGCTTCTCGACGGTGAGGATCGATGCGATCACCGTGCCGCGCTCGATTTCCCCGACATACGACCGGTTGAGGGCGGCACGTTCGGCCAGTTGCTCCTGCGACCAGCCATGTGCCTCGCGCAGCCGCCGTACCTTCGCGCCGAAATCGCGGACCAGTGCGCTCATTGCAGTTCGCCCGCAACCGGTTCGGGACCCGCGCGCGATGCCGGCGCGGAAGCCGGCCGCGTGTCGTGACGGGAGATGGCCTGGGTGATGTGCGCCCCGGCCGGCACGCTCTCGGTGAGCCAGACATTGCCGCCGATCACCGAGCCGCGTCCGAGCGTCACGCGGCCAAGGATCGTCGCACCGGCATAGATGACCACGTCGTCTTCGACGATGGGATGTCGCGGGTATCCCTTCTCCAGATGGCCGGCGGCATCGCGCGGGAAGCGCTTGGCGCCGAGGGTGACCGCCTGGTAGACCCGCACCCGTTCGCCGATGATCGAGGTCTCGCCGATCACCACGCCGGTGCCATGGTCCATGAAGAACCCCGCGCCGATCTGCGCACCCGGATGGATGTCGATGCCGGTGGCCGCGTGCGACAGCTCGGAGATGATCCGCGCGAGCAGCGGCAGGCCGAGCTTGTAGAGTTCATGCGCGAGCCGGTGGTGGATCAGCGCCAGCACGCCGGGATAGCACAGCAGCACCTCGTCCACGCTGCCGGCCGCCGGGTCGCCGTGATAGGCCGCCAGGACGTCGCTGTCGAGCAGGCGCCGGATGTCCGGCAGCCGTTCCGCGAACGCGCGCACGGCCTCGCCGGCGCGGGCTTCGATTTCGGCGTGGTCCGCACGTCCGTGCCGCGCCTTGAACTGCAGTTCGAGCCGGGCCTGTGCGTTCAGCGCGTGGAGGGCCGCGCTGAGCGCCTGGCCGACGTAGAAGTTCTCGGCCTCCTGGCGCAGGTCCGGCGGGCCGAGCCGCATGGGAAACAGCACGCCCTTGAGGGCATCGACGATCCCGGCCAGCGCCTCGCGCGCCGGCAGTTCACGTCCACCCGGTTCGAGCGAGCGCTTCTGCACTTCCCGCCATTGATGGCGCACCGCGTGCAGCGCGTCGACGATTTCCGCCACGTTGAAAACGGTCACGGTCCTTCCCCCCAATCTTCTTTGGACGACGGTGCATGCGACGCTCACGGGCGCCTTGCGCGTGCACCGGTACTTCTGGCTCTAGTCCTGCTTCCACGGCAGGCCGTGGAAGCGCCACCCGTTGCGCGAACCGCGCTGGCTGGCGTCGTCCAGGTCGCCCTCGAATCCTTCGACCACGTTGAACACATTCGGAAAGCCGCCCTTCGTGGCCGCCTCGGCTGCGAGCGCGGAGCGGTTGCCGCTGCGGCACAACAGCACGATCACCGCGTCCTTGCCGGTCTTCGCCTCGAGCTCGCGGACGAAGCGTGGATTGCGCGTCAGGCTGGTGCCGGTGGCCCAGGGCACATGCAGGGTATCCGGCACGTAGCCGACGAACTTGCGCTCCTCGGCGGTGCGCACATCGACCAGCAGGGCCTCGCCCGCCAAATGCAGCGCCCACGCCTGTTCAGGGCGGACGCTCCCCGCATATGGCAGCCCCGCTGCCTTTGCGGCGCCGCGTGCGGCCTCGAGATCCGCGTGCAGCGGCTTTTCCACGACTTCCAGGGTCATGAGGGGTCTCCTTGGGGTCTGTTCCCATATGCGGCCACGGCATTTGCGCTGCCGTCTATAGCCATCAGGGGACCACTATGAAAGCGCGGCGCGAAAAACCAAACCAATAAAAACAGCTATCCAAATGCGCCGGCCGACTGCCCGCCGGCGCCTGCGCGCTCGTGCTTCGCGGCGCACGCCGCGCTTCTAAGCATCCTCGGAAATATTCGTGGGAAGGCGCCAACCCTGCATGCTCCAATCGCTCATCAGCCTTGCCGATGCGCGGCGTCGCCAAAAGCGGCGCGGCGTGTCTTTCCGACCTGCCATGACCAACCTCTCCGATATCCACGCCATCAAGCCGCCCGCCAACGGGCACGAACCCACCCTCCCCGATCCGTCCCGCGTACGACGCATCCGTACCGACGCCGAGGCCATCGACGCCGCACACGCGCTTGCCAGCGCATTCCGCGAGGGTGCTTCCGCCCGCGACCGCGAACGCCTGCTGCCCTGGGAAGAACTCGACCGCTGGTCCGAGAGCGGCCTGGGCGGCATCACCGTGCCCAGGGCGTACGGCGGGGCCGATGTCTCGTACGCGACGCTGGCGGAGGTATTTGCCATCCTCAGCGCGGCCGACGCATCGCTCGGCCAGATCCCGCAGAACCACTTCGGCCTGCTCGGCGTGCTGCGCGAGGCCGGCTCCGACGCACAGAAGCGCCGCTTCTATGCCGAAGTGCTGGCCGGGCAGCGGCTGGGTAACGGTGGGCCGGAGCGGCGCTCCGCCGCGACCCCGACCGTGCTCGACGGCACCACCCGCCTGCGCCGCACGCCGCAAGGGCTGCGGCTGAGCGGCACGCGCCACTACTCCACGGGCGCCCTGTTCGCCCACCGCGTGCCGGCACGCGCGCTGGACGACGACGGCCGCGCCGTGCAGGTCTGGGTGCCGCGCGATGCCGCCGGCCTGACCGTGGTGGATGACTGGTCGTCGTTCGGCCAGCGCACCACGGCGAGCGGCACGGTGGTGTTCGATCACGTGTCCATCGCGGAGGACGACGTCATTCCGCTCTGGCAACTCGCGGACCGGCCCGGCCTCTACGGCCCGAATTCCCAACTGGTGCAGGCAGCCATCGACCTCGGCATCGCGCAAGGCGCCTTCGACGATGCCGTCGCCTTCGTGCGCCAGTACGCGCGCCCTTGGATCGACGCCGGCGTGGAACGCGCCACCGACGATCCCTATCTCATCGCCGACGTGGGCCGGCTCGCCATCGATATCGAAGGCGCGCGCGCCGTGCTGCACGAAGCCGCCCTCACGCTCGACGAGATTGCCGCGCAGCCGGTTACCGAAGCAAGCAGCGCCCGCGCGTCGGTCGCCGTCGCCGAAGCCAAGGTGCTGACCACCGAGGTCGCGCTGCAGGCCAGCGAGAAGCTCTTCGAACTCGCGGGCTCGTCCGCCACGCGCGCGAAGCACAACCTCGACCGCCACTGGCGCAATGCGCGCACGCACACGCTGCACGACCCGGTGCGCTGGAAGCTGCATCTGATCGGCAACTACCACCTGAACAACGCCCTGCCCAAGCGGCACTCCTGGAACTGACATGTCGTTGCTTTTCACACCACCGCCCGCCGACGGCCGGGCGGCGCCGGCGCCTGCGCCGGTCGTGGTCCCGCATCTCGTCGGCGATGACGCCGAAGCCATCTCCATCGCCCATCGCCTGGCCGCGCACTTCGCCCCGGGGGCTGCCCACCGCGACAGGGAACGGCGCCTGCCGTGGGACGAACTCGAAGCCTTCAGCGCAAGCGGCCTGTGGGGTATCACCGTGCCGCGCGAGTACGGCGGCGCCGGCGTGTCCGGCGCCACGCTGGCCGAGGTCATCGCCATCATCGCCGCGTCCGACGGCTCGCTCGGGCAGATTCCGCAAAACCATTTCTACGCGCTCGAAGTGCTGCGCGTCGGCGGTACGCCCGCGCAGCAGGCGTTCTTCTACAGTCGCGTGCTCGCCGGCGAACGGTTCGGCAACGCGCTGGCCGAGATCGGCCACAAGGACTTCAAGCGCCGCACGCGGCTGACGCCCGATGGCGACGGCTTCCGCGTCGACGGCAACAAGTTCTACTGCACCGGGGCGCTGTACGCGCACTGGATCCCGACGCTGGTGGTCTCGCAGGAGGAGGATGGGCGGGAGGTCACGTGGCTCGCCTTCGTGCCGCGCACGGCCGAGGGCGTCAGCATTACCGACGACTGGGACGGCTTCGGACAGCGCGTCACCGGCAGCGGTTCGGTGACGTTCGAGAATGTGCGGGTGGAGGCCGACTGGGTCGTCCCCTTCCTGGCTTCGTTCGAGCGGCCCACGACCATCGGCCCCTTTGCCCAACTGCTGCACGCGGCCATCGATCTCGGCATCGGCCGTGGCGCCCTGGCCGCCACGCTGCCCTTCCTGCGCGACCACGCCCGGCCATGGATCGACGCCGGCGTGGCGCGCGCCACCGACGATCCGCTGACGCTGCATCAACTCGGCGAGGTCCGGGTCAGGCTGCGAGCCGCCGAGGCGCTGGTGCGCCGTGCCGGCCGGAGCGTCGATGCCGCGCAGCAGGCGCCGGACGAGCAGACCGTCGCGCAGGCATCGGTGGCCGTGGCCTCGGCGCGTGCGCTGACCACGACGGCGTCGCTGCTCGCCGGCACGCGGCTGTTCGAACTGGGCGGCACCTCCGCCACGCTCGACAACCGCGGGCTCGACCGCTTCTGGCGCAATGCGCGCACGCATACGCTGCACGATCCGGTGCGCTGGAAGTACCACGCGGTCGGCAACTACTACCTCAACGACAAGCTGCCGCCGCGGCACGGAGCGATCTGATGGCCCATCCTCCGCAACCGAAGCAGATCCTGCTCAATGCGTTCAACATGAACTGCGTCGGGCATATCAACCACGGCCTGTGGACGCACCCGCGCGACCGCTCGTCCGAATACAACACGCTGGAATACTGGATCGACCAGGCCCGCACGCTCGAACGCGGCCTGTTCGACGGCCTGTTCATTGCCGACATCGTCGGCGTGTACGACGTGTATGGCGCGAACGTCGACGTCACGCTGAAGGAATCGATCCAGCTTCCGGTCAACGACCCGCTGCTGATCGTGCCCGCCATGGCCGCCGCCACGCAGCACCTGGGCTTCGGCGTCACGGTGAACCTGACCTACGAGCAGCCCTATCTGCTGGCACGCCGCTTCTCCACGCTCGACCACCTGACGCGCGGCCGGGTCGGCTGGAATATCGTGACCGGCTATCTCGACAGCGCGGCGCGCGCGATGGGCCTCGACGGCCAACTCGCCCACGACGAACGGTACGACCGCGCCGACGAGTTCCTCGACGTGCTCTACAAGCTCTGGGAAGGCAGTTGGCAGGACGACGCGGTATTGCGCGACAAGGCCGCCCGCGTGTTCGCCGATCCCGCGAAGGTGCGCAAGGTCAGCCACAACGGGCGCTACTACAAGGTCGATGGCTATCACCTGTCGGAACCGTCGCCGCAGCGCACGCCCGTCCTGTTCCAGGCAGGCAGTTCCGGCAGGGGCCAGCAATTCGCCGCGCGCCACGCCGAATGCGTGTTCATCTCGCCGCCGAACAAGGAAGCGGCCCGCAAGACGGTGTCCGCCCTGCGCGAGCAACTGGCGGCGGCGGGCCGTCGCCCGGACGATGTGAAGGTGTTCATGGGCGCCGCCGTGGTGACGGGCCGCACCGAGGCCGAGGCGCGCGAGAAGCACGCCGAGTATCGCGATTACGCCAGCCGCGAGGCCGGGCTCGCCCACTTCGCAGCGAGCACCGGGGTCGACTTCGCGCGCTACGGGCTGGACGATCCCGTCGATTACGGCGGCGGCAACGCCATCGAGTCGGCCACGAAGACCGCAGCCCAGCACGGCTGGACCCGTCGCAAGCTGCTCGACCTGTTCGAGCTTGGCGGACGCTATCCGGCCATCGTCGGCGACCCCTCGCAGGTGGCCGACACGCTCGCCGAATGGATGGACGAGACCGGCATCGATGGCTTCAACCTGAGCCGCACCGTGGTACCCGAGAGCTACGAGGACTTCGTCGACCTCGTCGTCCCCGCGCTGCAGGACCGTGGCCGTTACAAGACCGCGTATGCGGAAGGCACGCTGCGCCGCAAGCTGTTCGACGAGGGCGACCGGCTGCCGCAGCGCCATGCCGCCGCCGCGTTCCGCGAACTCTGAGAGCCGGCCCTTTCAAGGTGCCCAAGTCCGCTGACTCGGCGTGCTTGCTCCCCTCTCCCTTTGGGAGAGGGGCCGGCGGTGAGGGGCGGTGCCACGTCGAGCGATGTCGCTCGCACCACCGCCTGCCCTCACCCCCAACCCCTCTCCCGCACGCGGGAGAGGGGAGCAAACCGCCTGGCAGCTCAATCACCTTGAAAGGG
>Ga0160472_100271_pt1 | contig 57785 bp, 49 predicted proteins | sample HID1973M_E11MG_FD_108267 | JGI IMG/M metagenome (GOLD analysis project Ga0160472, IMG submission 108267) | Enriched mosquito-associated microbial communities from UW Madison campus, WI, USA - HID1973M_E11 MG | ecosystem: Host-associated > Arthropoda: Insects > Digestive system > Unclassified ... | reverse complement strand
TCAAGACCTCCCTCGGCCGCATGCTCGAAGTCGGACCCGCAGCCATCGCGCTCCTCCTCGCCGAAACGATCTTCCTCGGCGCATTCGTCGTAACAGGAATTCATGCGATCGGCTGAGGGGCCGTACATCCTTCCGTCCGCCCGCAAGCGGACGCGACCTCCAGACATTCCTCGAAAGGCCAGACATGAAGCCGCTTGACCGCATCTTCGACGCCGCGCGCACCCGCCCCCGCCACATCATCCTGCCCGAGGGCGACGATCCGCGCGTCGTCGAGGCGGCCGCGAAGCTGGTCGATCGGGGCCTTGCCCAGATCACGCTGATGAATGGCCCGGCCGTCACCGGTGTCGAGACGATCCGCCCCGCCGACGCGCCCGACCTGCCGGAGCTGGCCGAGCATTGGCACCAGATGCGGGCCCATAAGGGTCTGAGCCGCGAGCAGGCGCTGGAGGAGATGCGCGACCCGATCCGGCAGGCGGCGATGCGGGTGCGCCTCGGGCAGGCCGACGGCACGCTGGGGGGCGCGGTCGCGACCACCGCCGAGACCGTGCGCGCCGCCCTGCAGATCATCGGACGCGCGCCGGATGCCGGGATCGTGTCGAGCTTTTTCCTGATGCTGTCCTGCGGGCCGGAAGCCCCGATCAAGGGCGGGATGCTCTTTGCCGATTGCGGGCTGGTGATCGAACCCGACGCGCGCGAACTGGCCGCCATCGCGCTGTCCGCCGCCGATAGCTGCCGGCGCATCCTGAACGAGGAGCCGCGGGTTGCGCTGCTGTCCTTCTCGACCGCGGGATCGGCGGACCACCCCAGCCTTGGGCGCATCCGCGAGGCGCTGGCCACGATCCGCGAGGCCGCGCCGGATCTGGAGGTCGACGGCGAGTTGCAGTTCGACGCCGCGCTCGACGATGCCATCCGGGCGAAGAAGGCGCCGGGCAGCAGCCTGTCGGGCCGCCCGAACGTCTTCATCTTTCCCGACCTCGCCTCGGGCAATATCGGCTACAAGATCGCGCAGCGCCTTGGCGGGCTGACGGCGATCGGGCCGATCCTGCAGGGGCTGGCCCGCCCCGCGAACGATCTGTCGCGGGGCTGCTCGACCGAGGACATCATCGCCGCGACGGCGATCACCGCGGCGCAGGTCGCCTGAGGCGTCACTTCGCGGCGACACCCACGCCGCCGGCCGAGGCCGCGCTGAGCTGGACGAAATGCAGTGCCTGCTGGCGGACGGCATTCGCAAGGTCCTGCCGCGCCGAAAGCAGCGTGCGTTCGGCGTCGAGGACCGGGAAGAAGCCCGCCTCGCCCAGCTCATAGGAGGTGCGCGCCAGATCGACAGATTCGCGCGCATTCGCGACCAGCCGCGATTGGGCCGAAACCGCGCGTGCGTCGCGGTTATAGCCCGCGAGCGCGTTCTCGACCTCCTCGACGGCATTCAGAACCGCCGACTGCCAGGCAAGCCGCGATTGCTCGGCCCGCGCCTGCGCCGCCGAGAGCCTTGCCTTGTTCGCGCCGCCCGTGAACAGCGGAACCGAGATCTGCGGGCCAAAGCCCCAGGTCTTGACGCTGCCGCCACCGGAAATGTCGATCGGCGTGACCGAGCCGGAGAGCGTCAGCTTGGGATAGAAAGCCGCCTCGGCCTCGCCCACGCCGGCCACCGCAGCGGCAAGGTTGCGTTCAGCGACACGGACATCGGGACGGGCGCGGACGACATCGGCAGGGACGCCGACGCTGGCGCTGTAGCGCGCGCGCGGCTGGCTGCCGCCCTTGCGCAACCGCGCGCCCAGATCGCCGCTGCGTCCGGCGGTCAGGGTGGCGAGCCGGTTCACCGACTGGTCGAAGCCCATCTCCAGCGCGGGCAGCGCTGCTTCGGCCTGGGTCACGAGCTGTTCGGCTTGCAGCACCTCGACGCGGCTGACGCTGCCGAGGAAATCCTGCTCACGCGTGAGGGCCAGCGTGCGCTTGCGGCTTTCGAGGCTCTGCCGGGTCAGCGACACCGCTTCCTGATAATAGCGCGCGTCGACATAGGCCTGCGCGACGGCACTGGCGACGGTCAGGCGCGCGACCTCGGCCGAGAGATAGGCGGCATCGACCTGCGCCGCGGCACCGCGCCGGGCCGCGCGGTTCGCGCCGAAGATGTCGATCAGCCACGACACCCCCAGCGTGGCCGAGGAGGATTCCGCGATCGAGACATTCGCATCGCTGATGCCACGGTTCGCCGCGCCCTCAAGCTGGACCTGCGGCAGATCATTCGCGCCGACCAGCCGGGCATTGGCCTGCGCCTCGTTGATCACGGCCACGGCGGTCTGGACATCGAGGTTGCGGGCGAGACCGGCCGCGACCAACCCGTCAAGCTGGCTGTCGCGGAAGGCCGACCACCAGACATTGGAGCCGGCGCGGCGGGCCGGTGAATCGGCGGCGAAACGGGCGGGCAGATCGGGTTCGGGGGCGGTATAGGCGCCGGGGGCACAGGCGGCCAGCGCAAGGGTCGATGCAAGCCCGCCCAGAAGCAGGCGGCGGGACGGTCTGTAGGCTTGGGTCATTCGGGATCACTCGAGATCTTGTGCCCGTGGGCAGGAGGGAAAGGGCGCGGGCGGCGACGTATCGCGGCCGCCCGCGCGGGTGGCGGGCAGGAGCTAGCCCGCCGAACCGGTTCGCGCTTCGGCGCGACCCCGCCCGGTCAGGCGGCTGAAGAGGTCGAGGACGAAAACGAAGAAGACCGGGACGAAGAACACCGCCAGCACGGTCGCGGCGATCATGCCGCCGATGACGCCGGTACCGATGGCGTTCTGGCTGGCGGCCGAAGGGCCGGTCGCAATCGCCAGCGGCACCACGCCCAGCGTGAAGGCCATCGAGGTCATCAGGATCGGGCGGAAGCGCAGGCGCGCCGCCTCGACCGCGGCTTCGATCAGGGTCCGGCCCTCCTCGCGCAGATCCTTGGCGAATTCGACGATCAGGATCGCGTTCTTCGCCGATAGCCCGATGATCGCGATGAGGCCCACCTTGAAGTAGATGTCATTGGGCATGTCGCGCAGGATCACCGCCGCGACGCAGCCCAAGACCCCCAGCGGCACGACGAGCATCACCGAAAGCGGGATCGACCAGCTTTCATAGAGGCCCGAGAGCAGCAGGAAGACGAAGAGAACGCTCATCGCGAAAAGCAGCGTCGATTGCGAGCCGGACTGGATCTCCTCCAGCGACTGCCCGGTCCATTCATAGCCGAAGCCCTGCGGCAGCGCCTCGGCCAGCCGCTCCATCTCGTCCATGGCGGCGCCCGAGCTGTAGCCCGGAGCGGCCTGACCCGAGAGGCGGATCGACGGATAGCCGTTATAGCCCACGACCTGCGACGCGCCTTGCTCCCAGTTCACCGTGGCGAAGGACGAAAACGGGACCATACCGCCCTGCGCATTGGTGACGGTCAGCTTCAGGATATCCTCGGCCTGCATGCGCGAGGTGTCCTCGGCCTGCAGCACGACCCGCTGCATCTTGCCCGCATTCGGGAAGTCGTTGACATAGGCCGAGCCCAGATATTGCGACACCGTGGCCGAGATATCGGCGAAGGTCACGCCGAAGGCATTGGCCTTTTCCCGGTCGATGGTGACGAAGACCTGCGCGGCATCCGGCAGCCCCTCGATCCTGAGGCCGGTGACGATGCCGCCCTTCTGCGCCTCGCCCATGATCTGCTGGGCCGCCGCCTTCAGCGCGTCCTGACCCTGACCGCCACGATCCTGCAGGCGGAAGCTGAACCCGCCCGAGGTGCCGAAGCCCGGAATGGGCGGCGGCGACAGGGCAAAGGCCTGCGCGTCCTTGTAGGTGAACAGCTCGCCATTCGCGGCACCCGCGATTTCCTGCGCGGATTGGTCACGTTCGGCCCAGTCCTTGAAGGTCACGAAGATCAGGCCCGCATTCGGCCCCTGCCCCGAGAAGCTGAAGCCACGGATGGCGACCACGTTCTCGACCGCGTCGTTGCGCTGATACATGGTGGTGGCCTGCGCCAGCACCTCGTCCGTGCGGTTCGAGCTTGCGGTGGGCGGGGTCTGGACATCGGTGATGATGAAGCCCTGATCCTCGTTCGGCAGGAAGCTGGTCGGCAGGCGCACGAAGCCCATCGCCGTCACGCCCACAAGCACGAGGTAGAAGACCATCATCACCAGCCGCCGCCGCGTGACAAAGGTGACGCTCGCCGCATAGCGGTTGGTCAGCCGGTCGAAATTGCGGTTGAACCAGCCGAAGAAGCCCTTCCGCTCATGATGGCCCGAGATCGGCTTCAGGAAGGTCGCACAAAGCGCGGGCGTCAGCGTCAGCGCGAGGAAGGCCGAGAACAGGATCGCCACCACCATCGTCAGCGCGAACTGGCGATAGATGATGCCCGACGAGCCGGGGAAGAAGGCCATGGGGATGAAGACCGCCGCCAGGACCAGCGTGATGCCGATGATGGCGCCCGAGATCTGGCCCATCGCCTTCTGCGTGGCTTCCTTGGGCGGCAGGCCCTCGGTCGCCATGATCCTCTCGACGTTCTCGATCACGACGATGGCGTCATCGACTAGGATGCCGATGGCCAGCACCATCGCGAACATGGTCAGCACGTTGATCGAGAAGCCCGCGACCAGCATCACCGCCAGCGTCCCCATCAGCGCGATCGGCACCACGATGGTCGGGATGATCGTATAGCGGAAGTTCTGCAGGAACAGGAACATCACGACAAAGACCAGCGCCATCGCCTCGACCAGCGTATGCAGCACCTTTTCGATCGAGGCTTCGACGAAGGGAGTGGTGTCATAGGGAATGGCGTAGCTGATGCCGTCGGGGAAGAACCTCGACAGCTCCTCCATCTTCTGATGGACCGCCTCGGAGGTGTTGAGCGCGTTCCCCGTCGTGGAAAGCTGGATCCCGATGGCCGCCGCCGGCTTGCCGTTGATGTTCGAGGCGAAGCTGTAGGTCTCGGCCCCGACCTCGATCCGGGCGACGTCGCGCAGAAGCACGGCCGAGCCGTCCGGGTTGGCCCGCAGCACGATCTTTCCGAATTCCTCCGGGTCGTCCAACTGGCCCTTCATCAGCACGGTCGCGGTCAATTGCTGGGCGATGGGGTTCGGGTCGGCCCCGACCTTGCCCGCCGCGACCTGCGCGTTCTGGGCGCGGATGGCCGCGACCACCTCGGCCGAGGACAGGTTCAGACCGGTCATCTTGTCCGGGTCGATCCAGATCCTGAGCGCGCGTTCCGGCGCAAAGACCTGCGCCCGGCCCACGCCCTCGATCCGGCGGATCTCGCCGGCGACGTTGCGGTTGATATAGTCCCCCAGCGCGATGTCGTTCAGCGACCCGTCATCCGAGGTCAGCGCGACCATCATCAGGAAGCCCGAGCCGGCCTCCTCGATCAGCACGCCCTGATCGACGACGCTTTGCGGCAGCAGCGGCTCGACCCGGGCGACGGCGTTCTGCACATCGACCTGCGCCCGGGCAATGTCGGTTCCCGGCTCGAATGTTGCTGTGATCGACATCGCGCCCGAACTGTCCGAGACGGATTCGTAATAGGTCAGGCCCTCGACACCGTTCAGCTCGTCCTCGATCGGCTGGGCGACGGACTGGTTGATCTCGCCCGGCGCGGCGCCGGTATAGGAGGTCGAGATGGTGATCTGCGGCCATGCCACCTGCGGATATTGCGCCACGGGAAGCGAGGGCAGCGAGATCAGACCGGCAATCACGATGAAAATCGAGATCACCCAGGCCAGAACCGGCCTGGTGATGAAAAACTGTGCCATGGTGATTTTTAACCCTGCTTAGCGGCCTCGGCAGGCGCCTCGGTCTTGGCTGCCTCATTCGTCGTGGGCGATCCCGTCGCGGCTTCGGCCGTGGCATCGACCGGCTCGGGGACGACCTTGGCGTCGGGGTAAAGCTTCTGCGCCCCGGCCACGACGACGCGGTCGCCGGCCTTCAGGCCATCCTCGACCAGCCAGCGGTCTTCAGTGGTCTGGCCCAGCCGGACATTGCGACGCTCGACGGTGTCGGCATCCTTCATCACATAGACATAGGCCTGGCCCGCCTGATCGCGTTGAACCGCCATCTGGGGAATGGTCAGGGCGTTCTCGCGCACGGCCTGCTCGATCCGGGCGCGGACATAGAGGCCGGGCAGCAGGTCGCCATCGGGGTTCGGGAACTCGGCCCTGAGCGTGATCTGACCCGTGGTGCTGTCCACGCTGGCCTCCGAGAACAGCAGCTTGCCGGAATGGGTATATTCGCTGCCATCGTCAAAGATCAGCCGGACGCGCGCCTCGTCGGAATTGGCCATCGCAAGCTCGCCCGCATCGCGCGCGCGGCGCAGGGCGAACAGATCCGAGGAGGACTGCGTCACGTCGACATAGACCGGGTCAAGCTGCTGGATCGTCGCCATGATGTCGGTCTGCGAATTGACCAGCGCCCCTTCCGTCACCAGCGCGCGGCCGACGACACCGGCGATCGGCGCCGTCACATCGGTATAGCCGAGATTCAACTGCGCCTCCTGCAACGAGGCCCGCGCAATCGCCACGTCGGCTTCGGCCTGGGCAAGCGTGGTCGTCGCATTCTCCAGATCGACACCCGCCGTGACCTTGCGCTCCCGCAGCGCCTCGGCGCGGCGCATCTGGTCCTCGGCGTTCTGGCGCGTCGCCTCGGCCCGCGCCAAGGTCGCTTCGGCGCTGGCGACGCGCACCGCGAATGTCGCCGGGTCGATCTTGTAGAGGATGTCGCCCTCCTTGATCCGGGCGCCCTGCTCGAACACACGGCTGATGACGATGCCGCCGACGCGCGGGCGCACCTCGGCCGTGCGGGTCGCGGCGACGCGGCCCGGCAATTCGTTCACCACGGGCAGCGGCTCGGGTTTCAGCGTCTGGACGCTGACAATGGCAGGCGGCAGTTGTTGGGCGGCGGCGGGGCCGGAAAGCAGGGCGAATCCGGCCAACAGGCAGGCAAGCCCGCCCGGCAATCTGTCGAAAAGCATGATCTGACCTTTGGATCAAAAAGGGGGGAGGAGGGGGAGGAGGAGAAGTGAATTAAGTCAGTCTTCGGGTTTTTGGACACCCTTGTCGGTTTCCACGATGGCCATCAGGTCGTCGAGGATCTTGTTGCGGGTGGCATCGTCAAATCGATGCAGGTCGAAAAACTCCAGAAACGCGATCCCGTGCAGCGTCAGAAGCGTGCGCAACATGCGGTCTGGCTCGGCGGCCTCGGCGGCGATATTGTCGGCATCGCGGCGCAGCTGTTCACGCATGATGTCGCGGCACTCCGCATTGGCGCCCATGCCGACGCTGATCAGCAGCGCCATGGCAATGTCCTCGTCGGTGGGCGCGGTACGAAACTCCTCGATCACGGCGCGAAGCCATGCGTTCGGCTTGCCCTGCTGGCGGGCATGGGCCGCATCGAATTTCGCCCGGTGCTGGCAAAGCTGGTGGCGGGTGAAGGCGGCCAGAAGCCCGGCCTTGCTTTCGCAATCATAGACCACGCTGGACTTGCTGACGCCGGCCTCTTTCGCGACGGCATCGATGCTCAGCCCGCCGATCCCATCACGGCGGGCGACGGCCTCGACCGCCTGCATCAGCTCGTCCCTGTCGATTGTCCGCTTGCGTCCCATCTCGGCGTCCGATTTTTTCAATACGATCGTTCGTAAATAAATTCCGACCCCGAGTCAATCCGGCCCGCGGGGCATTGCCCCCGGCCGATCCTTCGGCCAGAATGCCCCGCCACGGATTCAACGAAATGTGAGGATCATTTGGCCGACTGGTTGACAGACAGGGCCCCGGTCAGCCGGAAGAACGCGGCCGAGGTCGTGTTCGAGGACCTGCGCGGCGCCATCATGGGCGGACAGGTCGCCGTGGGCAGCCGCCTTCCCTCCGAGACCCGGCTGGCCGAGGCCTATGGCGTCAGTCGCCCGATCATCCGCGAGGCGATGCGTTCGCTCCAGACCCTCGGCCTGACGCGCAGCAAGACGGGCAGCGGCAGCTATGTCATCTCGGCCACGCAGCGCAGCGAGCTGGATTATGGCGAGCTGTCGGCCCGCGACCTGATCGAGGCCCGCCCGCATATCGAGGTGCCTGCCGCCGGCTGGGCCGCGCTCAGGCGAAGCGAGGCGCAGCTTGCACGCCTTTTGAAGCTCTGCGACCGGATGGAGCGCGAGACGGATTCGCTGACCTGGGTGCGCCTCGATTCCGCCTTCCATGCCCTCATCGCCGAGGCCTCGCATAACGCGCTGATCGCGCGCGTCATGCTGCAATCGCGCGGCGCGATGATGCAGCAATCGGAACTGGTGAACCTGATGGCGGACCGGCGCATCGCCTCGAATCTGGAGCATCGCCGCATCGCCGAGGCCATCGGGCACGGCAGCGAGGGCGAGGCGATCGACGCCATGCGCCTGCATCTTGGCGCGGTCGAGCGGGCGATGACCTGGATCGCGAAGCTGGCCGACCCGGTCTAGTGAACCGATGCGCGCAGCTCGGCCTGTATCCGCAGCAGATGCGGCAGGAAGCGGCTGCGCAGGCCCTCGACGGTCGCATGGGCGACCGGCAGGCCGATATTGATTGCCGCGACCACCCTGCCCCGCGCGTTCAGAAGCGGCACCGCGATCGAGCGCAGGCCGATCTCGACCTCCTGATCTATGACCGCGTGGCCGTCCCGACGGATGCGGCCCAACTCCTCCAGCAGATCCTCGGCCGAGGTCAGCGCATGGACGGTCCGGCCCGGAAAGGGCGCAAGATCGAGGATCGGCTGCAACTCCTCCTCGGGCAGCGCCGCAAGCATCACCCGTCCCATCGAGGTGCACCATGCAGGAAGCCGTGATCCCGGCATCAGCGCGATCGACATGACCCTGCGCTGCGCCGCGCGGGCGACATAGACGATCTCGGCCCCGTCCAGCACCGAGACGGACGAGCTTTCCCCGATCTCCTCCGACAGGCGGTCAAGATAGGGCTGGACGATCTGCGGCAGCGGCATGGTCGCAAGGCAGGCGGTCCCCAGCCTCAGCACGCGCGGCGTCAGCGTGAAGAACTTGCCGTCGTAATCCGCATAGCCGTGATGGGTCAGCGTCAGCAGGCAGCGCCGCGCCGTCGCCCGGTCCAGGCCCGATGCGGCGGCGACCTCGGTAATGGACTGGCGCGGACGGTCGGCGGTGAAGGTCTCGATCACCTTCAACCCCTTGGCGAGTCCGCCCATGGTGTCGCGCTCATTGATGCTCATGTCCGCTTCCGTTGTGCGATATGTGAACAAATGCATCATATCGCACGAACTGCATGGACGGAAGCCGCCATGATTGTGTAACCCGGTGCCGAAATCTTGTGGCCCTGCGCCGCACAGGAGGATTCATGGACAAGACGCTTCCCGATCTTGCCGCCGCCGTGGCGGGGATCGAAGATGGCATGACGGTAATGATCGGCGGTTTCGGTGGCTCGGGCGCCCCGATCGAGTTGATCCACGCGCTGATCGACCGTCATGTCGCGACCGGCCACCCGAAGAACCTAACGGTGGTGAACAACAATGCCGGCAACGGTCATGTCGGCCTCGCGGCCCTGATCGAACAGGGCATGGTCGCGAAGCTGATCTGTTCCTTCCCGCGTTCGGCCGATCCGCGCGTCTTCACCGAGCTTTACCTCGCCGGCAAGATCGAGCTTGAACTGGTCCCGCAGGGCACGCTGGCCGAGCGCATCCGCGCAGGCGGCGCGGGCATCCCGGCCTTCTATACCCCGACCAGCTATGGCACCGACCTCGCCAAGGGCAAACCCGTCGAGGAATTCGACGGCCGCGCCTATGTGCAGGAGCGCTGGCTGAAGGCCGATTACGCGCTGGTCAAAGCCGACAAGGGCGACAAGCTGGGCAACCTGACCTATCGCATGGCGGCGCGGAATTTCGGCCCGCTGATGTGCATGGCCGCCAAAACCGCCATCGTTCAGGTCTCCGAACTGGTCGAACCGGGCGCGATCGACCCGGAAGCAGTCATCACCCCCGGCATTTTCGTTCAGGGCGTCGTCGAGGTCGCGAACCCGGCGCAGGAAGAAGACCTGAACCGCGCCAACGCCGTCTACCCGGAGCCCGCAGCATGACGAAACTCACCTCGACCCAGATCGCATGGCGCGCGGCGCAGGACATCACCGACGGCGCATATGTGAACCTCGGCATCGGCTTCCCCGAGATGGTGGCGAAGTTCCAGCCGCCCGGCCGTCAGGCGATCTTCCACACCGAGAACGGCATCCTCGGCTTCGGTGAGGCCCCCGCGCCGGGCCAGGAGGACTGGGACCTGATCAACGCTGGTAAGAAGGCGGTGACGATCAAACCCGGCACTGCGTTCTTCCACCATGCCGACAGCTTCGCCATGGTGCGCGGCGGGCATCTGGATGTGGCGATCCTGGGGGCATATGAGGTTGCCGAGACCGGCGATCTGGCGAACTGGTCGACCGGGCCCAAGGGCGTTCCCGCCGTCGGCGGCGCGATGGATCTGGTCCATGGCGCGAAGCGCGTCGCGGTCATCACCGACCATGTGACCAAGGACGGCAAGCCGAAGCTGGTCAAACAATGCGCGCTGCCGCTGACCGGCGTTGGCTGCGTCACCCGCGTCTATACTTCGCTGGCCGTGGTCGATGTGAAGGACGGCCGCTTCGTGCTGGTCGAGAAGCTGCCCTCGATGTCCTTCGACGAGTTGCAATCCCTGACCGGCGCCACCCTGCATCTGGATGGCGACGTGGCCGACCTGATCGTTCCGGAGCTTTGACATGACCGAAGTATTCATCTGCGACTATATCCGCACCCCCATCGGTCGGTTTGGCGGCGCATTGTCCAGTGTCCGGGCCGATGATCTGGGCGCGATCCCGCTGAAGGCGCTGATGGCGCGGAACGCCTCGGTCGACTGGGCCGCGGTCGATGACGTGATCTATGGCTGCGCCAACCAGGCGGGCGAGGACAACCGCAACGTCGCCCGCATGTCCGCCCTGCTGGCGGGCCTTCCCATTGAGGTCTCGGGGACCACGATCAACCGCCTCTGCGGCTCGGGCATGGACGCGGTCCTTGCCGCCGCGCGCCAGATCATGGCCGGCGAGGCCGAGCTGATGATCGCGGGCGGGGTCGAGTCGATGTCGCGCGCCCCCTTCGTCATGCCGAAGGCCGAGAGCGCCTTCTCGAGGAACGCCGAGATCCACGACACCACCATCGGCTGGCGCTTCGTCAACCCGCTGATGAAAAAGCAATATGGCGTCGATTCCATGCCGCAGACCGGCCAGAACGTCGCCGATGATTTCGGTGTCTCGCGCGAGGCGCAGGACGCGATGGCGTTCGCCTCGCAGGCCAAGGCGGCGGCCGCGCAGGAGAGTGGCCGTCTGGCGCGCGAGATCACCTCGGTGACGATCCCGCAGCGCAAGGGCGAGCCGGTCGTGGTCGAGCAGGACGAGCATCCCCGCGCGACCTCGGCCGAGGCGCTGGCAAAGCTGCGCCCGCTGTTCGAGAACGGCTCGGTCACGGCGGGCAATGCCTCGGGTGTGAATGACGGCGCGGCGGCGCTGATCCTCGCCTCGGAGGCGGCGGCGAAGAAATACGGCCTGACCCCGATCGCCCGCGTCCTTGGCGGCGCGACGGCGGGGGTTCCGCCGCGGATCATGGGCATCGGCCCGGCGCCCGCCTCGAAGAAGCTGATGGCGCGTCTGGGCCTCTCGCAGTCCGATTTCGACGTGATCGAGTTGAACGAGGCCTTTGCCGCGCAGGGCCTCGCGACGCTGCGCGACCTCGGCATCGCCGACGACGATCCGCGCGTGAACCCGAATGGCGGCGCCATCGCGCTGGGGCATCCGCTGGGCATGTCCGGGGCGCGGATCACCGGCACCGCCGCGCTGGAGATGCAGTTGAACGGCGGCAAACGCTCGCTTTCCACCATGTGCATCGGCGTGGGCCAAGGCATCGCAATCGCGCTCGAGCGCGTGTGATCGCCCCTTCCGGTCGCTGAACAGAAGATAATCCGCCGCAGCCCCGCGCCGCGGCGGATTTTCCATGACTGCGCGGGACATGGACAGCGGGCGCGATTCCGATCATCGTTCCGGTCATGACCGGCGGGCGATGCCCCCCGGAGAGAAGGAGTTCCGCCCATGACGACCCCCGATGACAAGCCGTTGGTCGCCGTGATCGCGACCGGAGGCACCATCGCCAGCCGCAAGGACGAATCCGGTGCCGCGCGTCCCAGTCTGGACGGGCAGGACCTGCTGGACCTGCTGCCGCCGATGCCGATGGAGCTGCGCGTGATCGAGCTTCTGGCGAAGGATTCTTCCTGCCTGACGCTGGGCGACATGCAGCGGATCAGCGATACCGTCGGACGCGAGCTTGCCGACCCCGCCATCGCCGGCGTCGTCATCCTGCATGGCACCGATGCGATGGAGGAAACCGCGCTGCTGCTGCATCTCCAGCATGGCGGCGGCAAGCCGGTGATCCTGACAGGGGCGCAGTTCCCGGCCGACAGCCCGCGCGCCGATGGTCCCGGCAATCTCGAATCCGCGCTTCATGCGGCCAATCGGGCCAGCGGGGTGCGACTGGTCTTTGGCGGGCGCGAATTGCCGGCATGGGGGCTTTACAAGGCGGTTTCGGACCGGGTGGATGCCTTCAACCTTGCGGATGCAGAGGCAGAGGCGGCCCCCCGCCCGCCCTTGCCGCGTCCCGTCGACGGCACCCGCGTCGATATCGTCGCCATCCATCCCGGCGCGGACGCGGTCCATCTGGACGCGAGTTTGCGCGCCGGCGCGAGGGGGATCGTCCTCGCCGCGCTCGGCTCGGGCAATGCGACGCCCGAGGTCGTGGCGGCCGTGGCCCGCGCCCATGCGGAGGGCGTTGCCGTCGTCGTCAGCAGCCGCGTGCCGCAGGGGAAACTTGCCCCCGCCTATGGCGGCGGAGGGGGAGGCCACGATCTGCGGCTGGCGGGCACGGTGCATTCCAGCCTGCTGCGGCCCGGACAGGCCCGCATCCTGCTTGCGGCGCTGATCGCCAATGGCTGCGACGCGGAGACGATCGCGCGGGCCTTTTCCTGAGCCTCCGGCGCTTGTCGCGGCCGGCAAATTTTGCTGTGCTGCCCGCCGGAACAGCCAAGGCCCGAGGAAACTTGCCATGACGACCGCTATCGCAACCCAGTCCGACGATCAGATCATCGGCCGGACGGCCCTCGACCTCAGCCGGTCGATCCATTCGGGCAAGCTCTCCTGCGCCGAAGTCATGGCGGCCTATCTCGACCGCATCGAACGGCTGAACCCGCGCTTCAACGCCATCATCTCGCTGCGGCCGCGCGAGGAGCTGATGGCCGAGGCGCGGGCCGCCGATGCCGAGCTTGCCGCCGGGCGTCCGCGCGGGTGGCTGCATGGCCTGCCTCAGGCGCCGAAAGATCTCAGCGATACGGCCGGTATTCCCACCGTCATGGGTTCCCCCGCGATGAAGGATCGCGTGCCCCATGCCGATGCGATCCAGATCGAGCGTCTCCGCGCCGCCGGCGCGATCCTGATCGGCAAGACCAATACGCCGGAATTCGGCCTCGGCTCGCATACCTACAACCCGGTCTTCGGCACGACGCTGAACGCCTGGGACACAAAGCTCAGCGCGGGGGGCAGTTCGGGCGGCGCGGCCGTCGCCCTTGCCACCGGGATGCTGCCGGTGGCCGATGGCAGCGACATGATGGGATCGCTGCGCAACCCGGCGGGCTGGAACAATGTCTACGGCCTCCGCCCCTCGTTCGGGCGGGTGCCCGCGGCGGGGCCCGAACTGTATCTGAACCAGCTCAGCGGCGACGGGCCGATGGCGCGCAATGTCGCGGACCTCGCGATGTTGCTTGCGACGCAAGCCGGGCATGATCCACGCGACCCGCTGTCGCTGATCGGCAATGGCGAGGAGTTCGCCCGCCCGCTGGGTGCCGAGGTCAAGGGCAAGCGGATCGGCTGGCTGGGCGATCTTGGCGGCTACCTCGCGACCGAACCCGGCGTTCTGGAGACCTGCGAGGCGGCGCTGGCCCATTTCGAGACATTGGGCTGCTTGGTCGAACCCGCCAGCACCGGCTTTGCGATGGAGCGCCTCTGGGACGCGTGGATCACGCTCAGAAGCTGGCTGGTCGCCGGAAAGCTCGGCGCGCTTTACGACAATCCCGCGACACGCGACCTGCTGAAACCCGAAGCGATCTGGGAGATCGAGCGCGGCCGCAGCCTGACCGCGATGCAGGTCCACGCCGCCTCGGTCCAGCGCAGCGCGTGGTTCAACCACCTGCGCGGTCTTTACGAGGCGCATGATTTCCTCGTGCTGCCAACGGCGCAGCTCTTTCCCTTCGACGCCCGCCAGCCATGGCCGCGCGAGGTCGGGGGCCGGGCAATGGACACCTATCACCGCTGGATGGAGGTCGTCATTCCCGGCAGCCTCGCCGGTGTCCCGGTCCTTGCGGTTCCGGCGGGCTTCGGTCCCTCGGGCGCGGCGATGGGTCTGCAGATCATGGCCCCGCATCTTGCCGATCGCGCGGTTCTGGAACTGGGCCATGCCTATGACCGCGTCCAGCCCCATACCGCGCGGCGGAACCCGCTGCTGGCCTGAACGGGCGGGCCATGACCGGCCCGCCAGCCGCTTTCAGGAAAGGCCGAAGATCTGCCCGATCGGCTCGTCCGAGGCGAGGCGGCGGATCCATTCCGCCTCGAGCGCCAGCTTCGCCTCGGCCTTCCCGATCAGCTCGTTCAGGTGCCGGGGCGTCAGCGCGGCGAGGCCGTCATCATCGCCGATGATGATGTCGCCCGGCGCGACGCGGCAACCGCCGATGGTGACGGGTTGATTGGTCTCGCCCAGAGCCGCGCCGACAGGGCCGCGCGGGTTGACGTGCCGGGAGTAGACGGAAAGCCCGGCCATGCCGGCCAACGCGCCGGTATCGCGGACCGCGCCGTCACAGACGATGCCCGCCGCACCGATCCGGTGCAGGTGTCCGCCCAGAACATCCCCGATCATCGCGTAATCATCAGCCCCGCCTGCCGCGATGACCAGCACGTCGCCCCGGCGCATCGTCCCGATCGCGCGCAGCACCGCGCCGAAATCGGGCGGCTGGCAGAGGGCAGTGACCGCCCGCCCGAACAGCGCCGGCTGCTCGCCCCGCGCCTTCAGCGGCCGCAGCGCGATGTCGATCTGGCATTCGGGCGCAAGATCGACGATCACCGGGACCGGGATACGCGCCCAACGGCCCAGCAGGTCCGCATCTGTCGGATCGGATGAAAGGGTATCGGTCACGCGGCTGTTCCTCCTGAAGCTTCGTCTCGCGGCTCAGCTTGGCCCGGATCGGGCGCATGTTGTAGCCCCATTCCGGCATCCTCGGCGCCTTCTTCAGCGTCCCGTTCAAGATGCCGGGCGCGGTCCTCCTCCAACCTCTGGCGCAGGGCGGCGTCGATCCGCGCCGCCGTTTCCTGCGGCTGGCGGAACCAGTCGGTCGACCAGATGCGCAGGATCGTCCAGCCCAGCCCTTCCAGAACCGCCTGCCGGATCCGGTCGCGGTCCCGTGCGGTCGCCGCGCTGTGATAGGCCGCGCCGTCGCATTCGATCCCCGCAAGCCATGCCCCGGCCCGGTCGGGATGGCGCACGCCAAGGTCGATGCGGAAGCCCGAGACCCCGATCTGGCTATGGACCTCCCAGCCCATGACCGCAAGCGCATCGCACACCGCCGCCTCGAAGGGCGACTCGACCCCGCCGAGCGAGCCCTGATCCTGCGCGGCCAGCGCGATCGCGCCCCGGTCAGCAAAATCGAGGAACGCCTTCAGGTCGCGCATCCCCCGCGCCCGTGTCCGGCCAAGGTCGATCTGATCCGCCGTGATCGAGCTGAAGACATGCAGCTCGGCCCTCGCGCGGGTCGCCGCGACGTTCAGCCGCCGCTCACCCCCCTCGTTGTTCAAGGCCCCGAAGCTCATCGAGATCTTGCCCGCCGGATCAGGTCCGAAGGTGATCGAGAACAGCATCACGTCGCGCTCGTCCCCCTGGATGTTTTCCAGATTCTTGACGATCACCGGCTCCTCGCGCTCGTCCGAGAAGAACCATTCGAGTTCCGGCGCGGCCTTCCTCTCGGCGTCGAGCAGATCGAGGATCAGCCCCTGCTGCTGGCTGTTGAAGGTGATGACCCCCAGCGTCGGCCGCGCGACCTCGGGCAGGGTCAGCCAGTCGCGCAGCCTCAGCCCGATCGCGGCGACGATGGCGCGCGCCTCCTCGGGGTTGGTGCGCCGCTGGCCGCGCTGATAGATGCCCTTCACCCGGTGCAGCCGCACCGCCTGCCCCGTGGCCTCGGGCGAGGGGAAAGTGACCAGCCTGCCGTCGTAATAATTGTGGTTCGAGAAGGCGATTAACGACTCGTCCCGGCTGCGATAGTGCCAGTTCAGGCGATGCGTGGGGATACCTGCCGCGCTGACCTCGTCGAGGATCGAGGGCATGTCGCGCTCATGCTCGGCAATCTCGGCCTGCTCCTCGCCATCGTCGCTGCGCCCGAAGAAATTGGTCGGGGGAAGCTGCTTCGGATCGCCGACGATGATCGCCTGCCGCCCCCGCGCGATCGCGCCGATCGCGTCCCAGGTCGAGATCTGCGAGGCCTCGTCAAAGATCACCAGATCGAATTGCGCCTGTCCCGGCGGCAGGTATTGCGCGACCGAAAGCGGCGACATCAGCACGCAGGGCGCAAGTCGGGGGAAATTTTCCGGCATCTGCCCGATCAGACTGCGGATGCTGGCCGTGGGGCGCTGCAACCCAAGCTGGTGGCGCAGCGCGCCCAGTTCCGACCGGCGCGGCACGCTGTCCCGCGCGGGCAGATCATTGCCAAGGCGGCGCATGACCTCGGCCGAGGCAAGCTCGGTCAACGACTGGTCCAGTTCGCGGAAGCGCCGGATCAGCGCGTCATGTTCCCAATGCGCGAAGCCGCGCAACTCGGGCGAGGCGTCGATCGCAAGGCGCAGCCACCAGGCCATGTAGCCGCGCTCGAACGCGCTCGCCGGATCTTCGGCGCAATCGCCGGAAAGGATCGCCTCGACCAGAGGCTCAAGGCCTGCGGCCTCGGCCTGCCGGCGCACGTCCAGCCATTTCATCCAGTCGGCAAAGCGCGGGGCCATCGCCTCGATCCCCGCCAGCATTTCCGGCAGGTCGGACTGGCCCGTCGTATCGCCGCCCGCAAGGTCGAAGCCTGCCGTCGCGGCGGCAAGTGCCTTTTGCGCTTCCTCCAGCCGGCGCAGCAGGGGGGCAAATTCGCCACCATCCGCCGCGCTCAGGTCCGCGCGACGCGATGCCAGCGCGGCGGCGGAAAGTCCGGCCAGAGCCAACCCCTCCTCCAGCGCGAGATAGGCCTCGCCCGCATCCAGCGCCGCGTCGATCGCCTCGGGCTCCGTCACCTCTCCGGCAAAGGCCGAAAGCGGGGCGAGGGGCGAGGCCGCGATTTGCGGCAGCAAGGGCGCAAGACGGCGCAGCGCGGCAATATCCGTCGCCGGATCGGCGGAACCGGCACTGGCATAGGTCTGGAGAAGCTTTCTCAGACGCGATTGCGCAAGCGCACTCAGCGGCCAGAACTTGGTCTGCGCCTCGCGCCATTGCAGTTCCAGCGCCTCAAGCGGCATCCCCGCGATCGCCTCGTCGGGATAGGTCGCGGCAAGACCGGCGCGCGCCTTCTGGCAATCGGCGACCATGTCCCGCAAGGCGCCCGACGCCTCGCGCAGGGCAGCGGGTTCGATCAGCACCGCAGCCTCGACCCCTGGCCGGCCGAGGCGTTGGGCGGGCAGCGCGTCCAGTGCGGCGGCCAATCCAACCCCTGACCGGGCGTCATACCCCAGCGCACGCGCCAGTTCCGCCCGCGCCTGCCCGACCCCGTCCAGCGCGGCGCGCAGACGGCGCGTGGCGTCAAGGAAGCCGTCCTGCCAGGCATAGGACCATTCGGCCGGTTGCAGCAGCGCCAGAGGCCCGGCCGGATCGAGGTCGGCGACGATGGCATGGCGCTGGCCGAGGTTTCGCGCCAGCGTGCAGAGCCGCGACCAGCTTTCGCCATCGTGGCAGTCCTTGCCGGCAAAGCGCAGCACAGGCGGTCTTGGCCCGCCCACCACCTTGCCGATGGCGTGAAACACGCTGAACCCTTGCGTGCCGGGACGGTGCAGCGCCTCGACATAGGCGTTGAGTTCATCGCGCGACAAAAGCAGGTCCCCGGCCACGCGCAGCCAGTCGCCGCCCTCCCCGCCGCTGGCACGGTCCCAGGACCGGCCAAGCTGGGCCAGAACCGTCTTGCGGTCCGACTTGTTCGAATGGAGTTCCAGCACCGCGCCGCCCAATCCCTGCCGTTCCAGCCGCCGCTGGACCACGTCCAGCGCAGCCGCCTTCTCGGCCACGAAAAGCACGGTCCGCCCGCGGCCAAGCTGGTCGGCGATGATATTGGTGATCGTCTGGCTCTTGCCGGTGCCGGGCGGGCCGATCAGCACGAAATCCCGCCCCTCCGCCGCGGCCAGCACCGCCGCGAGTTGCGAGCTGTCGGCCGGAAGCGGGGTCAGCAGATCGGCCGGAACATGGTGACGGTCGATCCGCGAGGGATGCGGCATCGGTTCGGAGGCGCCCGCGAAACTCTCGGTCGGGCTGTCCAGCAGATGCCGGACCAGAGGGCTCTCACGCAGGCTGGCCGCCCGATCGACCAGATCCTTCCACATCAGGTATTTGGCAAAGGAAAAGGTCGCGAGCGTGCAATCCTCGACCAGTTCGAATCCAGCGACGTCGCGCACCCGCTGGCGGATGATGTCGAAGATGCGCGGCAGGTCCAGCCCGCTTCCGTCGCGCGGCAGGTCGTCCTCCAGTTCAGGGATGCGCAGTTCGAAATCGCGCTTCAGCATCTCAAGGAGGGTCGCGTTGATCCGCACCTCGTCCTCGATCTGGGCCAGCCGGAATTCGGACTGGGCCGAGCGGCGTTCAAGCCGGACCGGCATCAGCAGCAGCGGCGCGCGATAGTGACGCTCGTCACTGTCGCTGCGCTTCCAGCGCAGGAACCCGGCGGCGAGGAAAAGCGTGTTGGTCCCGCCCTCCTGCACGTCGCTGCGCGCCTTGCGGAACAGTTCGGTCAGGCGCGCGGTCATTTCCTCCGGCCCCAGCGGAACGGCGATCTGGCCCTTGCCGAGCGCATCGCGCGCGAGGTCGATCTCGACCCGCCGCGCTTCCTCGGCGGGCAGGTCACGACCGGCGACCACGTTCTCGACCCGCAGCGCCAGCAGCCGATAGGACCGGCCTCCGGCAAGCTGATCCTCCAACGCGGCGAGGTCGGGGCAGATCATCGGGACGCTCAACCGGGTCTCGCGGAAATTCAGCAGCTTGTTCGCCAGCGACAGATCGAGAAGCTTGCGCTGCCAGCGCTCGATCCGGCCCGGCGCAGTGGTGGGCAGCTCCTCGGCCAGTTCGCCGGGCAGCAGGCCAAGGTCGAGCGGACGCGGCAAGGCGGCGGGGGCTGCCGCATCAGTCCCGTCGTCGGCGGCGGGCATGTCGCGATGACTGGCGAGAGGGCGGATGCGCGCCGCGCGAGCGCGGTTGATGTCCACGGCCTTCAGGAAGTCGGCCTCCATCGCCTCGGAGAGGCGGTCGCGGCCCGCGGCCACGGCTTCCTCGAATCCGACGCTGGGGCGCTGGGTCAGCAATGTCGTCTCGATCGGCACGAACTCCCGCGCGACCGAAGCCTTGCGCACCGCGACCACGTCGGGTTCCAGAAGCTGGCCGAAATCCTTCGGGACCAGCCAGACCCCGACCCAGGCATGACCCTGCGCAAACAGGACCGCCGTGTTCAGCCCCGCGGCCTCGAACGCCGCGGCGAGAAACAGCGAGGTGTCGAGACAGGTCGCGAGCCCGCCCGAAACAATGCGCTCGGGGTCGCGCACCCTTTGTCCCCGGCTCTCGAACGAGGCGGGGGGAACTGCATAGCTGAGGCCGAGGGCCGTCGCCGCCGACCAGATCGCGCCCGCGACCATCCACGCCCGCCCCGGATCCTTCGCCTGATAGCCGTCGATCGCGCCCGGATGGCCGGCACCCTCCAGCAGCAGCGCGGCGTCCTTCAAGAGGCGGGCGACCTGCGGATGGTTCGGCGAGACGAAGGCGGCAAGGATGCTCTCCATCTCGGCCAGCCCGCCCCATTCGTCGCGGGCCAGCAATTCGATCGGCTGGAGGAGTTCACCGACGGCTTCCTCGCCGATGGCCAGCCGGAACGAAAGCTGACCGATCTCGGCCTCGTCGAGCCCGCCCAGCAGTTGCGTGTCCAGGGGCGTGTCGAGGTCGGTCAGCGCGACCTCTGCCCCCGGCGCGATCTCGTCGATGCGCCATTCCTTCTCGCGCAGGATGGCGGGGCTGGCCGTGAGGGCCAGGATGACGTCGCGCGCCGCCACCTCGCCCGTGTTCGTGATGCGAAGGCCACGCAGGACCGAGGTGCCGTTCTGCGAGCAGGCGAAATTGACCTTGCCGCGCAACTCCGCCGTCACTGCGAGCCGGGGCTTCGGCACGTCCTCGATCAGGGCGGGGACGGCATCGACGGGGGGAATGAATTGGTCTTGCATGAAGTTCAGTCGGGAAGTCTCTGGATTCGATCGCGTTGTGGATAGTGCCTGCGTTCAGGAACCACAATGAATGTTCGCGCCATGTTCCAGTTTGTGCCCGGTCCGGTCCATCCCGCGGGTGGACCGGCGATCAAAGCCCCTTCATGCGGCGGGATCGCCCCCCGGCTTCAGTCCAGCCGTTCGATGGCGATTGCGGTCGCCTCGCCCCCGCCGATGCAGAGCGAGGCGACGCCCCGGCGCAGGCCGTGATGTTCAAGCGCGGCAAGCAGCGTCACCATGACCCGCGCCCCCGAGGCGCCGATCGGATGCCCCAGCGCGCAGGCGCCGCCGTTGATATTGACGACATCATGGACAAGGCCCAGATCGCGCATCGCGGCCATTGCGACCACGGCAAAGGCCTCGTTGACCTCGTAAAGGTCGATGTCGCCGGTTCCCAGCCCGATCCGGTCCAGCAGCTTGCGGACCGCGCCGATCGGGGCGGTCGGGAACAGGTTCGGCCTGTCGGCATGGGTCGCATGGCCAAGGATGCGGGCACGCGGGCTGAGGCCGCGCCGCAATGCCTCGGATTCGCGCATCAAGACCAGCGCGGCCGCACCGTCCGAGATCGAGGAACTGTTCGCCGCCGTGACCGTGCCCCCCTCCCGAAATGCAGGCCTGAGGGTCGGGATCTTGTCGAGGCGCGCCTTGCCCGGCTGCTCATCGGTATCGACCAGCACCTCGCCCGCGCGGGTGGCGATGCGGACCGGGGCAATCTCGGCAGCGAAAAGGCCGCCCGCCACGGCCTTCTGGGCGCGGGTGAGCGAGGTGATGGCAAACTCGTCCTGCCCCTCGCGGGTGAACTGATAGGCCTCGGCGCAATCCTCGGCGAATGTTCCCATCAGGCGGCCCTTGTCATAGGCGTCCTCCAGCCCGTCGAGGAACATGTGGTCCAGCACCTGCCCGTGACCCATGCGATAGCCGCCGCGCGCCTTGGGCAGCAGATAGGGGGCGTTCGACATGCTCTCCATCCCGCCCGCCACGGCGATCTCCGCCGAACCGGCAAGGATCAGGTCATGCGCCAGCATCGCCGCCTTCATGCCCGAGCCGCACATCTTGTTCACCGTCGTCGCGCCGGTCGACAGCGGCAGCCCTGCCCCGATCGAGGCCTGCCGCGCCGGGGCCTGCCCCTGTCCCGCCGGCAGGACACAGCCCATGATCACCTCCTCGACCGCATCGGGCGCGAGACCGGCCCCAGCCAGCGCCCCCCGGATTGCGGTCGCGCCCAGCGTGGCGGCATCGGTCCCGGCCAGATCACCCTGAAACCCGCCCATGGGTGTGCGGGCGCTGCCGACAATGACGATCGGGTCCATGCTTCTCTCCTTACTTGGGGGCCATGCGCAGCGCGCCGTCGAGGCGGATCACCTCTCCGTTCAGCATCTGGTTCTCGACGATATGCCGGACGAGGGCGGCATATTCCGCCGGATGGCCCAGACGCGGCGGGAATGGCACGGTTGCGCCAAGACTGTTCTGCACCTCCTGCGGCAGGCCCGCCATCATCGGCGTCGCGAATATGCCGGGCGCGATGGTCACGACCCGGATGCCATAGCGCGCCAGTTCGCGCGCGGCAGGCAGCGTCAGCGCGGCGACGCCGCCTTTGGACGCGGCATAGGCCGCCTGCCCGATCTGCCCGTCAAAGGCCGCCACCGAGGCGGTGTTGATGATCACGCCGCGCTCGCCCCCCGGACCCGGTGCGTTCACGGTCATCGCGTTCGCGGCAAGGCGCAGCAGGTTGAAGGTCCCGATCAGGTTGATGCTGATCGCACGGGCAAAGCTGTCCAGTGCATGCGGCCCCTCGCGGCCGACGATCCGCTCGCCGGGCGCGATGCCTGCGCAATTCACCGCGACGTCGATTCTGCCGAAGGCGTCCAGCGTTGCGCGGATGGCGTCCTCGCCCTCGGTCGCGCTGGTGACATCGGTTCGGAGAAAGCGCGCCGCCGGGCCCAGTTCGGCGGCCGCCGCTTCGCCCGCATTCGCGTTCACGTCGAGGATCGCAACCCTGGCCCCCGCTGCCACGGCCATGCGGGCGACAGCCGCGCCAAGCCCTGACCCGGCACCGGAAACGACGAATACCTGGCCTTCTATCTGCATTGATCCTCCTTGCACGCCCCTCCTCGGGCGCGGACCACAGTAGCGCGGGAACCGGTGCTGACAATCGCATTCCGCTCATTCCTCCGGCGGACCGGCGGATGGCGGACAAGTCGCGGGTGCGTTAACCTGCAGGGTGACGCGAGGCTGCACCTTTCGCGCGCCGCGCGGCTGGATTAAGGAGCATGAAACCCGCGGCCCGATCCACCAAGGCGCAAGCGGATCGCTTGAAACACGTTGAAGGTGAGCATCTCCCGAATGCGAACTGGGCCGATCCAGACCACCGAGGACGACCTCGCGCCGCCCGCCCTCTGGCGGCAATTCCTGCCCTATATCGTCGCCTTCCTGCTGTTCGGGGCGGGGCTTTACGCGCTGAACAAGCTGCTGGCCCCGGTCGATATCCGCGAGGTCGCGGCCCAGATCCGCGACACGCCCTGGCATATCACCGGAATCGCGCTGCTGACCACAATCGCCGGCTACCTGTTCCTTGCCGGCTACGACTGGTCGGCATTGCGCCATATCGGCAAGCCGCTGCCCCTGCCCGTCGCGATGACCGGCGGGCTGATGGCCTATGCTTTCGGCAATACCATCGGGCTTTCGGCCATATCGGGCGCCGCGGTGCGCTGGCGGGTCTATTCCGGCCTCGGGCTCGACGGCTATGACATCGCCGCGATCTCGACCTTTACGGCGGCTTCCTTCGGGATCGCCGCGTCGCTGATCGGGTTCACCGCCCTCGCGGTCCATCCCGGCGCGCTGGGGCCGATCCTGCCCCTGCCCGAGCCGACCATCCGCCTTTTGGCGATCGCGGCGGTCTGCGCGGTGAGTGCGCCGCTGCTCTGGGCGGCCGTGACCCGGCGCGAGTTGCGGATCGGGCGCTTTCGGCTTCACGCGCCCAGCCTGTCGGTCCTTGGCACCCAGCTTGTCATCTGCCTTGGCGACATCGTGTTCTCGGCGCTCACGCTTTATATCCTGCTGCCCGATGCGGGGATGAGCTTTCCGACCTTCCTCGCGGTATTCGCCGCCGCGCTGATGGCCGGGGTGATCAGCCACGTTCCGGGCGGCGTCGGCGTGTTCGAAAGCGTGATCATCGCGGCCATGCCGTCGGACGTGCCGATCGACAATGTCGCGGCGGCGCTGCTGCTCTACCGGCTGATCTACTACCTCTTTCCCTTCGCCCTCGCCCTCATGCTGCTTGCGGCCTACGAGGGTTGGCGCCTGCTTGGCAGCCGCAGGCCGCATACCGGTCTCGGTCGCGCCCTGACTTCGATCGAGCCGGCATTGCGCGCGGTCTCCCCGCTCGCGCCGCTTCTTTTGGCCGTGATGGTCTTTGGCTCGGGCCTGTGGATGAGCGTCTCGGCCCTGCTGCCGCCGATGACCGAAGCCTCGGAACTGGCCGAATCCATCTTCCCGCTGGCCTTTGTCGAGGGTTCGATCCTGCTCAGCAGCGCGCTTGGCGCGGGGCTGATCGTGCTGTCCTTGGGCGTGGTGCGACGCAGCCTCGGAGCCTTCTGGCTCACCATCGGGGCGATGCTGACCGGCGCGGTCTTTGCCCTGCTGGAAGGGGCAGAGGTTCAGCAGGCGGCGGCGCTGGTTCTGGGCGTGCTGATCCTGCTGCCGTTCCGGCGCGCGTTCCACCGCCGCTCGCTTCTGACCCATTCCGCGCTGACGCCGGGCTGGATCGCCCTGATGGTCGCGGCGGTGGCGGGCTTTGGCTTCGTGCTGTTCTTCGCGCATAAGGAAACGCCCTATTCGAACGAGTTGTGGTGGCAATTCGCCACCGACGAGCGCGCGCCCCGCGCGCTGCGCTCTGCCCTGCTGGGCAGCCTGACGGTCGGGCTGGGCGCGCTGTTCCTGCTGCTGCGCATCCCGCGCTTCCGGCCCGAGCCGCCCGATGCCCGCGCCCTTGCCGCCGCCGGCCAGATCGCGATGGAGGGCGCCAACCCCGATGCCGGATTCGTCCTGACCGGAGACAAGGCGATCATGTTCTCGGACAACCGGGCCGCGTTCCTCATGTTCGGCGTCGCGGGATCGTCATGGATAGCCTATGGCCCCCCCGTGGGCGAGGCCGAACCCAGCGAGGAGGTCGCCTACAGCTTCGTCGACGCCGCCCGCCGCGCCGGGGCACGGCCGATCTTCTATGAGGTCGGCCCGGCGGATGTGCCCCTCATGCTCGATCTTGGCATGACGCTCCACAAGATGGGAGAAGAAGCCGTGGTCGACCTGCGGCAGTTCTCGCTTGCCGGCCCCGAGCGCAAGCGGCTGCGGACGACCTATACCCGCGCCGGGCGGGATGGGCTCTCGATCGAGGTCGTGCAGCCGCCCCATGACGCGGCGCTGATCGCTGAGCTGCGCGAGATCTCGGACGAATGGCTCCATGCGAAGAAATCGCGGGAGAAGGGCTACTCCATCGGGCGCTTCGACACGGAATGGCTGGATCATTGGCAGCTTGCGCTGGTCCGCCAGAACGGCAGGATCATCGCCTTCGCGAATGTCATGACGACGAACCGGCACGAGACCGCCTCGATCGACCTGATGCGGCACCGGTCGGACGCGCCGAGCGGCACGATGGAATATCTGTTCACAGCCCTGATGCTTGAACTGCGCGACGAGGGATACCGCTTCTTCTCGCTGGGGATGGCGCCGCTGGCGGGGCTGGACCCGAACCGCTCGCGCCGGGTCTGGGACCGCTTCGGCTCGATGATCTTCCGCCACGGCGGCAGCTTCTACAAGTTCGAGGGGCTGCGGGCCTTCAAGGGCAAGTTCGACCCGCATTGGACGCCGCATTACCTGGCGACGCCGACCTCGCTGCCACCGCTTCTGCCGCTGGCGGATGCGGCGCGGCTGATCGCCCGCCAGCCCGGCGCCGGTAGCGCGGTCAGCGGGGACGCAACCTAGGCCCGCGCCGTCGTCTCGCGCAGCATCAGCTGCGGCTCCAGCAGGGTCATGGGCGCGACCGCCCTGCCCTCGATCCGGTCGAGGATGACGCGCGCGGCCTGCTTGCCGATCTCGCGCTTGGGCTGGCGGATCGTGGTCAGCGCCGGGTTGAGATGGGACACCAGTTCAAGGTCGTCAAAGCCGACGACCGACACGTCCCCCGGAACCGAAAAGCGGAGGCGCTGGAGCGTGGCGACAAAGGCGCAGGCCATCTCGTCCGAGAAGGCGAAGATCGCGCCGGGCCGCTCTGCCTCGGGCAGGGCCTGCCATTGCAGCGCCGCGGCCTGACCGGCCTGCAGCGTGAAATCGCCCGGAAACAGCGTGAGCCGCGCCCCCTCTGCCGCCTGTTCCGCGCCGGCAAGCCGGGCCTTGTGCAGGACATTCCCGACCGGACCGCCAACAAGGCCGATATGGCGATGCCCCAACCCGCGAAGATGGGTGACGGCCAGCCGCCCGCCCTGCTGGTTGTCAAGCATCACGCGCGGCAGGTCGGTGCCCTCGATCCATTCGCAGGCGGTGATCACCGGCGGCAGATCCGCGCCGCCGGCCAGATCCCCCGCCGTCACCATCCCGTCGAGCAGCACGATCCCATCCGCGCGCGAGGGATCCAGAAAGCGCTGCAGCGCGATGTGGCGCCCCTGCCGGTCCACCGTATCGGCGACCAGAAGGTCATACCCGGCCGCCGCAAGCTCCCTCCCCATGCCGTCGAGGATCTTCGCGAAGAAGGGGTTGCCAAGGTTGGGCACCAGCGCGACGACGCTTCCGGTCCGCTGCTTGCGCAGGTTCCGCGCCGCGTGGTTCATCCGGTATCCGCTGGTCTCGACCGCCTCGAAGATGGCGATGCGCGTGGCCTCGGCCACCAGTTCGGGATTGGACAGCGCACGGCTGACCGTCGAGGCCGACACCCCCGCCAGCCGCGCCACATCCGCCAGTTTCACACGAAGGGCCAGTCGCTCCATGGCGGCAGACTAGGACAGCGGATGACCCGTCAGCAAGCCATGAAAGGAAGTTCTTGCAATCGATTTCATGGCAGTGCAGCCTGACCCGGAGGGAGTGAGGACAATCATGCGGACGATCAAGGGACCGGCGCTGTTTCTGGCGCAGTTCATCGGCGACAGCGCGCCGTTCGACAGCTGGCAGGGCATCACCCGCTGGGCTGCGGATTGCGGCTATGCGGGCGTGCAGGTCCCGACGCTTGACCCGCGCATCCTCGATCTGGACCGGGCGGTGGAATCGCAGGCCTATCGCGACGAGTTCCTCGGGATCGCCGCCGATAACGGCGTCGCGGTGACCGAGCTTTCGACCCATCTTCAGGGGCAGTTGATCGCGGTCCACCCGGCCTATGACGCGGGCTTCGATGCCTTCGCGCCGACCGCCCTGCACGGCAATCCGCGGGCAAGGCAGGAATGGGCGGTGGATCAGGTCGGCAAGGCCATCCGCCTCAGCGGCCAGCTTGGGCTGAAGGCGATGGCGACCTTTTCGGGCGCGCTCGCCTGGCCCTATCTCTACCCCTGGCCGCAGCGCGCACCGGGCTTGGTCGAGACGGCGTTCGACACACTGGCCGCGCGCTGGCGCCCGTTGCTGGATCTGGGCGAGGAGCATGGCGTCGATGTCTGCTTCGAGATCCACCCCGGCGAGGACCTGCATGACGGCGTGACCTTCGAGATGTTCCTTGACCGGGTCGGCGGCCACACGCGGGCCAACATGCTCTATGATCCGTCGCATTACCTGCTGCAACAGCTCGACTACCTCCAGAACATCGACATCTATCACGACCGCATCCGCATGTTCCACGTCAAGGATGCCGAGTTCCGCCCCAATGGCAGGCAGGGGGTCTATGGCGGTTATCAGCCTTGGGTCGAGCGCGCCGGGCGGTTCCGCAGTCTTGGCGATGGACAGGTGGATTTCGGTGCGGTCTTCTCGAAACTGACGCAATTCGGCTTTGACGGCTGGGCGGTGGTCGAATGGGAATGCGCGCTGAAGCATCCCGAGGACGGCGCGCGCGAGGGTGCGGATTTTGTGCGCGACCACATCATCCGCGTGACGCCGCATGCCTTCGACGACTTTGCCGCCAGCGCCGTCGATCAGGGCGCGATCGAAAGGGCTCTGGGGCTATGAAACCGATCCGGCTGGGCATGGTTGGCGGAGGGTCGGGGGCTTTCATCGGCGGCGTCCATCGCATCGCCGCGCGCATGGACGGGCGTTACAATCTGGTCGCGGGCGCATTGAGCAGCGACCCCGCGCGGGCCGAGGCCAGCGCGGCTGAGCTTGGCATCCGCGGCTATGCCGATTTCCGCGAGATGGCCCGCGCCGAGGCCGCGCGCGAGGACGGGATCGAGGCCGTGGCGATCGTCACGCCGAACCACTTGCATGCCGCCCCGGCGGTCGCCTTCCTGGACGCGGGCATCCATGTCATCTGCGACAAGCCTCTGACCGCGACGGCCGAGCAGGCGCGCGAGATCGCGGCCGCCGCCGCGGCAAGCAGGGCGCGCTTCTTCATCACCCACAACTATTCCGCCCTGCCGATGGCGCGCGAGGCCCGCGCGTTGGTGGCGGATGGCGTATTGGGCAAGATCCGGCTGGTGCAGGCCGATTATCTGCAAGGCTGGCTCTCCGACGAGACCCACAACAAGCAGGCCGACTGGCGCACCGATCCAAGGCAGGCCGGGGCGGGCGCGCTCGGCGATATCGGCACCCATGCCTGGCAACTGGCGGAGTTCGTCATCGGCGAGACCCCGAGCCATGTCTCGGCCGAGTTGTCCAGCATGGTGCCGGGACGACCGATCGACGACGACGCGCGGGTTGCGCTGCGCTATGCCTCGGGCGCGCGCGGCGGCATCTGGGCCAGTCAGGTCGCAGTCGGACAGGAAAACCGCCTCTCGCTCCGGGTCTTTGGCGACAAGGCGGGGCTGGAATGGCACCTCGCCGATTGCGAGCGGCTGGTCCTGACCCGCAAGGACGACGCGCCGCAGATCCTGACGCGGGCGCAGGACCGTTCGGGTTCCTACCGGACGCCACCGGGACACCCGGAAGGCTATCTGGAAGGTTTCGCGAACCTCTATACCGATATTGCCGCCATCATCCGGGGCGATGAGAGCAGGCTCGACCGTGTGCCGGGGCTTGATGCCGGGCTTTCGGGGATGGGCTTCATCGCGGCGGCACAGGCTTCCTCGGCCAGCGACGGGGCATGGACCGAGGTGATGACATGACCGTCCTTGCGCTGCGCAATGTCTCCAAAAGCTTTGGGCCGATCGCGGTGCTGCATGATGTCGATCTGGCGCTGGAGCCGGGTGAGGTGCATGCCCTGATCGGCGAGAATGGTGCGGGCAAGTCGACGATCATGAAGATCCTTGGCGGCTTCCTCGACCCGACCAGCGGCGAGGTGCTGATGGACGGCGCCCCGCGCCGCTTTGCCAGCGGGCCGGAGGCCGAGGCGGCGGGCATCGTCGTCATCCATCAAGAGTTCAACCTCGCCCCCGACCTGTCGGTGGCAGCGAATGTCTTTCTGGGACGCGAGGCGGGCGGATGGCGGCTGGACCATGCCGCGATGCGGGCCGAAACAGCGGCGTTGCTGTCGCGCCTGCACAGCCGGATCGACCCCGATACCCTGATCCGCGAGCTTTCCGTCCCCGACCGGCAGATGGTCGAGATCGCCAAGGCATTGTCGCGCAATGCCCGCGTCCTGATCATGGACGAGCCGAGCGCGGTCCTGACCCATCGCGAGGTCGGCTCGCTTTACGAACAGATCGACCGCCTGCGGGACAGCGGGGTCGCCGTTCTCTATTGCTCGCACCGGCTGGACGAGGTCGACCGCCTCGCCGACCGCATCACGGTGCTGCGCGACGGGCGGGTGGTGCGGCGGGCGCTGCGCGGAGAGTTGGACGAGCACGGCATGGCCAATGCCATGGTCGGCCGCGAATTGGAGGATTTCTACCCGCCCAAGGGCAATCCCGGCCGCGAACCCGCGCTGAAGGTCTCGGACCTGACCGTGCCGGGCGAGGTGCATGGGGTGAACCTGACGCTCTGCAAGGGCGAGGTTCTGGGGATCGCCGGTCTGGTCGGCTCGGGCAGGACGGAACTGGCCGAAGGGCTGGTTGGGCTGCGACCGGCGCGGGCCACCATCCGTATGGATGGCCGCCCGATCGTCATCCCGACCCTCCGGGACGCCTTCGCGGCGGGGCTTGCCTATCTGACCGAGGACCGGAAGGAGGCGGGGCTGCTGCTGGAGAAGGGCCTGACCGAGAACCTGACGCTGGCAACGCTCGACCGCTTCGGTGGCTGGCGGATCGACAACGCGGCCGAGGTCGCCGCCTATGAGCAGGCGAAACAGGATTTCGACATCCGCGCGCCGCGCCGCGACATGCCGGCGGGCAAGCTTTCGGGCGGGAACCAGCAAAAGCTGCTGCTGGCCAAGACCATGCTGCCCGATCCGCGCATCATCATCATCGACGAACCCACCCGCGGCATCGATGTCGGCACCAAGCGCCAGATCTATGCCTTCATCCGCAAGCTGGCCGAGGAAGGCCGCAGCATCATCGTGATCAGCAGCGAGATGAGCGAGATCATCGGACTGTCCGACCGCGTGCTGGTCATGCGCGAGGGCCGCGTTGCCGGCGAACTCGCCGGGCCGATGATGACCGAGGAAAACATCGTTCGCCTTGCCATGGGCGTCAAAGAGGCAGCATGAAACGTCCGGACCTGCATACGCTTGGCCCCATCGTCGCCCTGATCGCGCTGGTCGTGCTGGGCGCGTTGTTGAACCCGTCCTTCCTTGCGCCCGCGAACATCACCAATGTGCTGGCCCGTTCGGCCTTCATCGGCATGATCGCGGTCGGGATGACATTCGTGATCACGGCGGGCGGGCTGGATCTTTCCGTCGGCTCGATGGCCGCGTTTCTGGCCGGGGTCACGATCATGGCGATGAACGCCATCGCGCCGGCGCTGGGGATCCATTGGGGCACGATCCTGATCGGCATGGGCGTGGCGCTGCTGGGCGGGCTGATCGCCGGCTATCTGAACGGCGCGCTGGTCACCAAGGCCCGGATCGAGCCCTTCATCGTCACGCTGGGCACGATGGGGATATTCCGCTCGCTGGTGACATGGTTGGCCGATGGCGGCACGCTCAGCCTCGCCTCGGGGCTGCGCACGCTTTACCGCCCGGTCTATTACGGCGGGATCGGCTGGATCACCTGGCCGATCATCACCTTCGCGATCGTCGCGATCCTTGGCGAATGGCTGATGCGCCAATCCCGCTTCGGCCGCCATGTCGAGGCGATCGGCTCGAACGAGCGGGTGGCGCGCTATTCGGCGATCGACGTGAACCGGGTGAAGCTAATGACCTATGTGCTGCTCGGCCTGCTGGTCGGGCTGGCGGTGGTGCTTTACGTCCCGCGCCTCGGCTCGGCCTCGGGCTCGACCGGGGTGCTGTGGGAGCTTGAGGCGATTGCCGCCGTGATCATCGGCGGCACCGCGCTGAAGGGCGGCACCGGCCGGGTCTGGGGCACCGTGGTCGGTGTCCTGATCCTGTCGCTGATCGACAATATCCTGAATCTGGCCGACCTGGTCAGCCCCTATCTGAATGGGGCCATCCAGGGGGTCATCATCGTTCTTGCTGTCGTCTTGCAGCGGGAGAAAAGCACCGCCGACGAGCGGTAGTCCTGGGGAGGAGAGGAAATGAAACGCAGAAACCTGATGAAGGCCGCGGCGCTGGCTGCGACCCTTGGCATGACGGCGGGCGCGGCCCTCGCGCAGGAGGCCGAGAAGAAGATCATCGGCGTCTCGATCCCATCGGCGACGCATGGCTTCATGGGCGGGCTGAACTGGCACGCGCAGGACACCATCGCGCGGCTGGGCAAGGCCTATCCCAATCTGGAATTCGTCCTTGCGACGGCGGGGGATGCCGCCAAGCAGGTGAACGACATCGAGGACATGATGGCCACGCGCAATATCGACGGGCTTGTGGTCCTGCCCTTCGAATCCGAACCGCTGACCGCCCCCGTCAAGGCGGTGAAGGAGGCCGGGAAGTTCGTCACCGTCGTTGACCGCGGCCTCAGCGAGGAAGGCATCGAGGATCTTTACGTCGCGGGCGACAACACCGCCTTCGGCCGCGTCGCGGGAGAGTATTTCAAGGCCAACCTGAAGCCCGGCTCCAAGATCGTGGTTCTGCGCGGCATCCCGACCACGCTGGACAACGAGCGGGTGGACGCCTTCCAGAAGGCGCTGGAAGGCTCCGATGTCGAGATCCTCGACATGCAGCACGGCAACTGGAACCGCGACGACGCATTCACCGTGATGCAGGACTACCTGTCGAAATACCCGCAGATCGACGCGGTCTGGGCGGCCGATGACGACATGGCGATCGGAGTGATGGAGGCGATCGCGGCCGCCAACCGCACCGACGAGATGTGGGTGATCGGCGGCGCCGGGATGAAGGAGATCGTCAAGCGCATCATGGATGGCGACAAGCAGCTTCCGGTGAACGTGACCTATCCGCCGGCGCTGATCTCCTCGGCGATCGAGATGACGGCGCTGCGCTTCGTCTCGAACGCGCCGATGACCGGGCGCTTCATCATCGGCTCGCAGCTGATCACGCCCGAGAACGCCGAACAGTTCTACTATCCCGACAGCCCGTTCTAAGCCTGCACGGGGCAAACGCCCCGCAGCCATCCCGAACAGACCGCGCCACGGGCATTCCCGTGGCGCGGTTTCTGCTTTTATCTTCCGCAGGTTGTGACTGCCACGGATGGCCCGCGACGGCGCCAACGAAAGCTTCATAAACTGTCGCATCAACCGTCAAGAGAACGTCACCTTCCGCGGTCATTTCTGCGCCCAGACTTGAAGCAGGGGCCAGAATGCGCATCGAGGCAGAGCAGATCACCCGGATCTTCGGATCGACGAAGGCCGTGGAGTCGGCAAGCTTCGTCATCGACCGGCCCATGGTCCTCGGCATCATCGGCAGTTCCGGCGCGGGCAAGTCCACCCTGCTGCGCATGGTGAACCGCCTGACCGATGCCAGCGCCGGCCGCCTGATGGTCGATGGCCGCGACGTGCTGGCCTTGCGCGGGCGCGAGAAGCGGGCGTGGCAGGCGGATTGCGCGATGATCTTCCAGCAGTTCAACCTTGTCGCGCGGCTCGACGTGGTGTCGAACGTTCTGCATGGGCTTCTGAACAAGCGCGGGTTGATGCCCACGCTTCTGAACATCTGGTCGCGCGAGGATATCGCCCGGGCGGTCCAGATCCTCGACCGGCTGGGCATCGCCGAGCAGGCGACGAAGCGGGCCGAGGCGCTGTCGGGCGGCCAGCAGCAGCGCGTCGCCATCGCGCGCGCCCTGATGCAGGACCCGCGCATCATCCTCGCCGACGAACCCATCGCCAGCCTCGACCCGATGAACGCCCAGATCGTGATGGACACGCTGCGCCGCATCCACGAGGAGGACGGCCGCACCGTCGTCGCGAACCTGCACACGCTGGACACCGCGCGGCGCTATTGCGACCGCGTCATCGGGATGCGCAAGGGCCGCATCGTCTTTGACGGCACGCCCGGGCAACTGACCACCGGCGTCGCGCGCGACATCTACGGCGCCGGCGCCGGGTTCAGCGAGGCCACGACCTCGACCGCAATCGAAACCCCCGACCCGACCGACCGCGCCTATGCGGATCGGTTGCTCGCGGACTGATCCCCTGACCATGGAGAGAGCCATGACCAAGACCCTCAGCCTGCTGGTGCTGTCGACCGCACTGGCCCTGCCGCAGCTTGCCGCCGCGCAGGACATCAAGGAATTCCGCATCGGCGTCCTCGGCGGCGAGAACGCGCAGGAGCGGATGACGAACAACGAATGCCTGAAGAAGCATACCGAGGAACTGCTGGGCGTCCCGGTCCGCATCTTCACCCCCGCCGATTATGACGGCGTGATCCAGGGCCTGCTGGGTGGTTCGCTGGATGCCGCGATCCTCGGCGCCTCGGGCTATGCCAAGGCCTACCTGACCAATCCCGAAGCGGTCGAGCCGGTGCTGGTCAAGACCAATGTGGATGGCGCCTCGGACTATTACTCGATCGGCTTCGCCCGCAAGGACAGCGGCATCACCTCGATGGCCGACACCAAGGGCAAGGTGCTGGGCTTCGGCGACCCGAACTCGACCTCGGGCTACCTGATCCCCGCCGTCGAAATGCCCCAGCAGGGCTATCCGATGGAGCCGGGCCAGTTCTTCAAGGACGTCAAGTTCACCGGCGGCCATGAGCAGACCATCGTCGCGGTCAACAATGGCGATGTCGACGCGGGCGTGACCTGGGCCGACGGCCTCGGCAACTGGGAAGACGGCTACAATTCGGGCGCGCTGCGCAAGGCGGTCGATGCGGGTATCGTCGACATGAACGACATGGTCGAGATCTGGCGCTCGAAGCCGATCCCGGAGGGTCCGTGGGTCGTCCGCAAGGAACTGCCCACGGAGGTGAAGGCCAAGTTCGTCGACATGCTCGCGAACATGATCAACACCGACAAGGAATGCACCTACGGCGTCGCCGGCGGCGAGACCGCGGGCTTCTCGCCGGTGAAGCACGACAACTACCTGTCGATCATCGAGGCCCGCAAACTGGAAGAAGCCAAGGGCAGCTGATCGCCGACCCCGACACATGGGCGCGGACCGGCAGGTCCGCGCCGTTTCATTTTTCGACGAGGCCCGTTCATGCCCGCCGCCACCGACCGCATCGCCGCCAGCTATCACGCGCAGCTTTCAAGACGCCGCGCCTATGGCACCGTCCTTTGGGCACTGTTCGTGGCGCTGCTGGTCGCGGGCTTCGACATGGCGAACAGCCGCAATGCGGGCGGGTTCCTGCAAGGACTGCCCAGCGTCCTCGACTATCCCGCCGCGCTGATTTCCGAAGCGTGGCAGAAGGCCGGCAATGTGCCGGGCCACATGTGGCGCGCGCTGCCTTCGCTGGTCGAGACGCTGAACATCGCCGCCGCATCCACCTTGCTCGGTACGCTTGGCGGCGCGGTCATGGCGCTGCTTGCGACGCCGGGCCTTGCGCCCTGGCCAAGGCTGGTGCCGGTCTTTCGCCGCCTGCTCGACGTCGCGCGCGCGATCCCGGAACTGGTGATCGCGCTGGTGCTGATCTTCGTCCTTGGCGGCGGGCCGGTTCCGGCGGTCATCGCCATCTCGTTCCATACCGTCGGCGCACTGGGGAAGCTGTTCTCGGAAGTGGCCGAGAATGCCAGCCTGAAGCCGGTCGAGGGGCTGGAATCCGTGGGCGCAAGCTGGCCGCAGCGGATCTGGTTCGGCATCATCCCGCAGGTCGCGCCGAACTGGGCCAGCTACATGATGCTGCGGTTCGAGATCAACATCCGCGCCAGCGCCATCCTCGGTTTCGTCGGCGCGGGCGGCATCGGCTATGAGCTGCGCAACGCGATAAGCTGGGGGCAGGGAAAATACGACATCGCCATGGCGATCTTCATCATGCTTTTCGCCACCATCGTGCTTTTCGACCAGCTTACCTCTGTCGCGCGCGAGCGTCTGGTGCGCGGTCAGGAGCATGGAGAAAAAGGGGGCCGCATCTGATGGCCGTGCTTGAGATCAACCAATCCGCCCAGCGGCTGATGACCCGCAAGCGGATGTTTTCGCTGGGACTTCCGGCAGTGGCGCTGGCTTATCTGGTCTATGTCGCGATCGCCTTCGACCTCGGCGGGCTGATGGGGCGGGCGCGCCTCGACAACGGCGCATTGCTGCTGCAGGATTTCTGGTCCTACAAGGTCCATGTCACCCGCGACAACCGCAGCGGCGAGATTTCCAGCTCGATCGAGGGGATGCGCAATGCCACCTTCTCTCCCGCGAACCGGCCGGGCTGGATTTCGGGCGATGACAGTTTCGGCCGCGTCGCCCTGCCGCAGGGGAACGCCGTCGATTTCGCGCCCGACGGCCTCGTCACCCTGACCACGCCCGAGGGGCGCTATCGGATCCGTCCGACAGGCACCGGCATCCAGACCGACATCACCGACCCGCCCGCGGGTTTCAGCATCTCGAACAGCCGCTTCTCCGCCGATCTGCCCGAGGGCGCGCGCCTGACCGTGACCCGCGCCCGGTCCGAGGTGTTTCGCCGCCAGCCGGGATGGGAATTGTTCTTCTTCGACCTCTCCAGTCCCTTCCACGGCAAGAGCTGGGGCGAACTGGCCCGGCTGGCATTCAGCGGCGACCGGCTGGATCCCCAACGGTCGAATATCGCCGCGATGGGACATGACTTCTGGCAGAACGGCATCTGGCATCATGGCGACGTCGCCTGGGCGATCTTCGAGACGATCCTGATGGCCTTCCTCGGGACTTTCGGCGCGGGGCTGGTCGCCCTGCCGCTGGCCTTCGCGGCCGCGTCGAATTTCGCGCCCTTCGTCCTGCTGCGTCAGATCACACGGCGCTTCTTCGACCTGCTGCGCGGCGTCGATGCGCTGATCTGGACCATCATCCTGTCCCGCGCCTTCGGCCCCGGCCCGCTGACCGGCAGCCTTGCGATGCTGCTGACCGAGACCGGGACCTTCGGCAAGCTCTTCTCGGAGGCGCTGGAGAATATCGATGAGAAACCTGTAGAGGGCCTCAAATCGACCGGGGCGGGTCCGGTCCAGCGCATCCGCTGGGCGGTGATGCCGCAGGTTTCGCCGGTGATCCTGTCGCAACTGCTGTATTATTTCGAATCCAATACCCGCAGCGCCACGGTGATCGGCGCGATCACCGGCGGCGGCATCGGGCTTTTGCTGATGCAGGCGATGCAGACCCAGAAGGACTGGGAACACGTGGCCTATTACATCGTGCTGATCGTGCTGATGGTCATGGCGATGGACTGGATCTCGGGCCGGATCCGCGCCCGCCTTATCCGAGGTTGAGAAATGCCGAAACTGTCTGCCGAAACCCCCTTGCTGCATCCCGGCGCGGTATGCGTGAATTCGACCTTCGGCCGCTATTGCCAGGTCGGGAACGACGCCCGCGTGCTGAATTCGGAATTCGGCGATTACAGCTATTGCGAGCGGCTTTGCGACATCGCCAACACGACGATCGGCAAGTTCGCCAATATCGCCTCGATGGTCAGGATCGGGCCGACCGACCATCCGATGACGACGGCGAGCCTGCACCATTTCCTCTACCGCTCGGAATATTACTGGGACGATGCGGAACCGGACCCGGATTTCTTCAATGCCCGCGCGGGACGGCGCACGGTGATCGGGCATGATACCTGGATCGGGCATGGCGCGATCATCAAGCCCGAGCTGACGATCGGGAACGGCGCCATCATCGCCGCCGGTGCGGTCGTGACCAAGGACGTGCCCGACTGGATGATCGTCGCCGGCTGTCCGGCGAAGCCGCTGCGCCCGCGTTTCACCGAGGAGATTGGCGCGAGATTGACCCGGCTTGGCTGGTGGGACTGGGACCATGCGCGGCTGCGCGAGGCGCTGCCGGATTTCCGCAACCTGCCGGCGGAGGAGTTCCTCGACCGCTATGAATCGACGTGAGGCAGGGTCAGCGTGACTCTTTCGGCCGCCCACCAGGTCAGGGCGCGCTCGACCATCCTCTCGTTCCAGCGGCTCAGTCCCTCGGTTCGCAGCAGGGCGTCGCCCGGCTCGATCTGCAGCTTGGCGGCCTGAACGGCATCGGCGATCCGCGCCGTGATCCGGGTCGAGAGGCGCTGGTAATCCTCGACCCCGCAGGCCAGCAAGGCCCCCGTGACCGATTCCTCGCGCCGCAGCATGGCGGGCAGTTCGGGCAGCAGATCCGCCGGATAGATCGTGCGGAAAAGCGCGACGGGCTTGAAATCGACCAGCGAAATCCCCTCGGCGACATGAACCAGCGCACCCGGCTCCAGTCCAAGCGCATGGGCCTCCACCTCGCCGCTTGGCCGGGTCATGATGGTGTCGATCGTCCGGCCCGGCACCTTGCCCGAAAGCGCAATGTTGCGGTGAAAGCGGACGCGCTCGCTCAGCGGATAGTCGACCGGGCTTGCCGCGATGAAGACGCCCGCCCCGCGACGGGAATAAAGCAGCCCCTCATCCGCCAGAACGCGGGTCGCGTGGCGCACGGTATGGCGGTTGACCCCGAACCGTGCGGCAAGCTCGGTCTCGGGCGGAAGCCGCGTGCCGGGGGGCCATTTGCCGCGCGCGATCTCGGCGCGCAATTGATCCGCGATGCTCTGCCACAAGCTCATGCCGTCACCAAAAATTCACATTTTCCGGATTGTCGCCCGGTCGCGTTCACTCTACAAGATGTATAGTTGTATAGACAACCGGTGAAATGACATGACCGAGTTTTCCACCCCGCCGGATCGCCGCGAGGCTTTGGGGTTGCTGGCGCGGGCTCCGGCCAGCCGCCTTGCGGAATTGCTGCCAGACCCCCCACCCCATGACGTGCTGCGCATGCCCGAGATCGGCACCGTCATGGTGCGCGGCCGTGCCGGCGGCACCGGCAGCGCCTTCAATCTGGGCGAGATCACCGTGACCCGCGCGAGCGTCCGCCTTGGCTCGGGCCATGTCGGCCATGGCTATGTGCAGGGTCGGGACAAGGGCCACGCATTGCGCGCGGCGCTGGTCGATGCCATGGGCCAGGCCGATCCGGCGGGGATCGCGGGAATACTGACCACGCTGCGGGGCGAGGAGGATGCCAGCCGCGCCGCAGTCGCGGCCGAGGCCGCCGCCACCCGTGTCGAATTTTTCACCCTTGTTCGCGGAGAGGACGAATGAACGCCCCCCTGCCCCGGCTTTCCGGCGGGTTTTCCGAACCTGCCCGCGACAGCGCGCATGGTTTCCGCGCCATCCTTTCCGCGATGGCCCGGCCCGGCACGCTTCTCGAACTTCGTGGCGGCCATGGTCCGGCGCCAATCTCTGCCGCAGCCGCCACCGCGCTTCTGGTGCTGTGCGACCGCACCACGCCGCTTTATCTTGCCCCGTCCCATGATACTGCCGAGTTGCGGAACTGGATCGCATTCCACTGTGCCTCGCCCCTTGTCGCGGCCGGGGAGGCTTGCTTTGCGCTTGGCGAATGGGCGGCGCTGCAGCCCCTCGACCGCTTCGCCATCGGCACGCCGGAATATCCCGACCGGGCGGCGACGCTGATCGTCGATCACCATGATTTCGACGGCGCGCCCGCGACGCTTCGCGGTCCGGGGATCAGGGATCAGGCCATGCTGTCGCTGCCGGAGCCCGCCGCTTTCCAGCGAAACCATGCGCGTTTCCCGCTGGGCTGGGATGCCATCCTGACCGCCGGCGACCGGATCGCCGCATTGCCGCGATCGACGGAGGTGTTCTGATGTATGTGGCCGTGAAAGGGGGCGAGCGCGCGATCGACGCCGCCCATGACTGGCTGGACCGCGCCCATCGCGGACCGGCAGAGCAGCCGGCACTCGACACCGCGCAGATCCGCGACCAGATGGCGCTGGCCGTGGCGCGGGTGATGGCCGAGGGCTCGCTCTATGATCCCGACCTTGCCGCGCTGGCGATCAAGCAGGCGCGCGGCGATCTGATCGAGGCGATCTTCCTGCTCCGCGCCTATCGCACCACCCTGCCGCGCCTTGGCGCGTCGGATCCGGTCGATACCGGCGCGATGCGGGTCAAGCGCCGGGTTTCGGCGACGTTCAAGGACATTCCGGGCGGCCAGATCCTTGGCCCGACCTTCGACTATACGCACCGGCTGCTGGATTTCCGGCTGGCGGCCGATGGCGAGCTGCCGATGTCCGATCCGAAAGGGGGCGATGAAAAGACCCTCCACGCGCCGCATGTCCTGTCCTTCCTGAACCGCGAAGGGCTGATCGAGGATGCGGCCGATGAGGGCGCGGACCCTCCCGACCTGACGCGCGAGCCGATGGAGCTGCCCGCCGACCGGGCGCTGCGGTTGCAGGCGCTGGCCCGCGGGGATGAGGGGTTTTTGCTCGGCCTCGCCTACTCCACCCAGCGCGGCTATGCCCGCAACCACGCCTTCGTGGGCGAGCTGCGCATCGGCATGGTCTCGGTCGAGCTGGAGATCCCCGAACTGGGCTTCGCCATCGAGATCGCGGAGGTCGAGCTGACCGAATGCGAGACCGTGAACCAGTTCAAGGGCTCGAAATCCGAGCCCGCGCAATTCACCCGCGGCTACGGCCTGACCTTCGGCCAGACCGAGCGCAAGGCGCTGAGCATGGCGCTGGTCGACCGGGCGCTGCGCTGGGAGGAACTGGGCGAGGATAATCAGGGCGCACCGGCGCAGGATCAGGAATTCGTACTGTCCCATTGCGACAACATTCAGGCGACCGGTTTCCTCGAACATATCAAGCTGCCGCATTACGTCGACTTTCAGGCCGAACTCGAACTGGTCCGCCGCCTGCGCGCGGGAACGGAGGACGCGAAATGAGCGAATACAATTTCGCCTATCTGGACGAGGACACCAAGCGCATGATCCGCCGCGCGATCCTGAAGGGGATCGCGGTTCCGGGCTATCAGGTGCCCTTCGCCAGCCGCGAGATGCCGATGCCCTATGGCTGGGGCACGGGCGGAGTTCAGGTCACGGCGGCGACGCTGGTGCCCGAGGATGTGTTGAAGGTGATCGACCAGGGCGCGGACGACACCACGAATGCAGTCAGCATCCGCAAGTTCTTCCAGCGCACCGCCGGCATCGCGACGACCGAGCGCACGACCGAGGCGACCGTCATCCAGACCCGGCACCGCATCCCCGAAACGCCGCTGAACGAGGACCAGATCCTCGTCTATCAGGTGCCGATCCCCGAGCCGATGCGCTTTCTTGAACCGCGCGAAACCGAGACGCGGCGTATCCACGCATTGGCCGATTACGGCCTGATGCAGGTCCGGCTTTACGAGGACATCGCCCGCCATGGCGAGATCGCGACCTCCTATGCCTATCCGGTGGAGGTTGCGGGGCGCTATGTCATGGACCCCTCGCCCATCCCGAAATTCGACAACCCGAAACTGGACGACTGCCCGGCGATCCAGCTTTTCGGGGCGGGACGCGAACAGCGGATCTATGCGCTGCCACCCTATACCCGGGTGCGCAGCCTCGATTTCGACGACTATCCCTTCTCGGCCTCGAAGGCGGATCATGCCTGCGCGATCTGCGGCTCGGCCACCAGCTATCTGGACGAGGTGATTACCGACGATGCGGGCGGGCGGATGTATGTCTGCTCGGACACCGATTACTGCGCCCGGCGGGCGGAAGGGGGTGCGTGATGGCAATGTCGGCTGCTGCCTTGGAAATGCAGGATGTTCCGGGCCCGCTTCTTTCGGTGCGCAATGTCGGAAAGCGCTACGGCGCAAGGATCGGCTGCAGCGATGTCAGCTTCGACCTCTGGCCTGGCGAAGTGCTGGGCGTCGTCGGCGAAAGCGGATCGGGGAAATCCACCCTGCTCTCCTGCCTCTCGGGCCAGTTGCGGCCGGACGAGGGCGAGGTGATCTTCGACACCCGCGATCAGGGACCGCGCGATACGCTGCTGATGTCCGAACCCGAGCGGCGGCGACTGGGCCGGACCGACTGGGCCTTCGTTCACCAGAACCCCCGCGACGGGCTGCGGCTTGGGGTCAGCGCGGGCGGCAATGTCGGCGAAAGACTGATGGCGAATGGCGCGCGCCATTATGGCCGGATCAGGGCCACGGCCCAGGACTGGCTGACGCGGGTCGAGATCGATCCGAGCCGCGTCGATGACCGGCCGCGCCAGTTCTCGGGCGGGATGCAGCAGCGTTTGCAGATCGCGCGCAACCTCGTCTCCGGCCCCCGGCTTGCCTTCATGGACGAGCCGACCGGCGGGCTGGATGTCAGTGTGCAGGCGCGGCTTCTTGACCTTCTGCGCGGCCTTGTCCGTGACATAGGCCTTTCCGTTGTATTGGTGACGCATGACCTTGCGGTTGTGCGGCTGCTCGCCGATCGCCTGATGGTGATGAAGGACGGCCGGGTCATCGAGAGCGGGCTGACCGATCAGGTGCTTGACGATCCGCAGCACGCCTATACCCAGCTTCTCGTTTCCTCTGTCCTGCAGGTGTGACCATGATCCATGCTGAAAACGTCGCCAAGGAGTTCACCCTGCACAATCAGGGCAGCACCGTGCTGCGGGTGATGGAGGGCGCGAATCTCGACGTGGCTAAGGGCGAATGCGTCGCGTTGACCGGCGCGTCGGGGGCCGGGAAATCCACCTTGATGCGGATGATCTGGGGCAATTACCGCACCGATGCCGGCCATATCAGGGTCGGCGAGGTCGAGGTGTCCTCGGCCGAGCCGCGCGAGATCATTGCCCTGCGCCGCCGGACGCTTGGCTATGTCAGCCAGTTCCTGCGCGTGTTGCCGCGCGTGCCGACGCTGCGGGTCGTAGCGGAACCCCTGCTGACGCTGGGCGTCGGCGAAGCCGAGGCCGAGGCGCGGGCGGCCGCCCTTCTGACACGGCTGCGGATCGGCGAAAGCCTGTGGGGCCTTTCGCCCACCACCTTCTCGGGCGGCGAGCAGCAGCGTGTGAACATCGCGCGCGGCTTCGTCCATCCCTATCCGGCCTTGCTGCTGGACGAACCGACCGCCAGCCTCGACGCCGCCAATCGGGAAACGGTCATGCAGCTGATCGAGGAGGCCAAGGCGCGCGGCGCCGCGATCCTCGGCATCTTCCATGACGAGGCAGCGCGCCACCGCCTTTGCGAGCGCGAGGTCGATGTGTCGGGATTCCGGCCGGGGGTGGCGGCATGACGCATTTCGCCGTCGTCGGTCCCTCGGGGGCCGGCAAGGATACCCTGATCGCGGCAGCGGTTGCCCGCCGCCCGGAGCTTGCGCTGGTGCGACGGGTCATCACCCGCCCCGCGGATGCGGGGGGCGAGGATTTCGAGGGCGTCACCCCCGAGGAATTCGCGCGGATGCGGGATGCGGGCCGGTTCATTCTGCATTGGGACGCCCATGGCCTCAGCTACGGCATTCCGCGTGACGCCTTCGGGCCGGCACCGAGGCTCGTGAACCTCTCGCGCCGGGTCTTGTCCGAGGCGGCGGCAGTGCTGCCCGGCCTCAGCGTCATCCACGTCACCGCGCGACCCGAGATCCTTGCCGCCCGGCTTTCCGCGCGGGGGCGCGAGGGACCGGCAGAGGTCGCCGCTCGCATCGCCCGCGAGACCGGCCCCCTGCCCCAAGGTCTGCCGGTGACGCAGATCGACAACTCCACAACGATCGAGGCGGCGCTTGATGCCTTCCTGGCCGCGCTGGACAAGGTGAGCACATGATACTGGCGAATGCGCAACTGATCCTGAAGGACCGCGTCATGCGCGGCGCCCTGCATGTCGAGGACGGGCTGATCGTCGGTGTCAGCGAGGGTGACGCCGTCCCGGCCGGGGCCGAAGATTGCGGCGGCATGCATCTGGCGCCGGGGCTGATCGAACTGCATACCGACAATCTCGAACGGCACATCCAGCCCCGGCCCGGTGTCGACTGGCCGCATTCGGCGGCAATCTTCGCCCATGACGGAGAGCTTGCGGCGACCGGGATCACCACGGTCTTCGATGCGGTCCGCGTCGGGTCGATCCCCGGTGACGGCGCGGGCTATGCCAAATACGCCCGACCGTTGGTCAGCGAGATCAATGCGCTGAGCGCGGCGGGCCGGATGCGGATCAGCCATTTCATCCACCTGCGCGCGGAAATCTGCAGCGCCACCCTGCTTGAGGAACTGGCCGAGTTCGAGCGCGCGGACCGCGTCGGTCTGGTCAGCCTGATGGACCATACGCCCGGCCAGCGCCAGTTCCGCGACATCTCGAAGCTTGCGCAATATGTGAAGGGCAAGCGGGGCCTGAACGACGCGGAGTTCGCCGCGCATGTCGCGAGGCTGAAGGACCTGCGCGACCGTTTCGGCGAGGCACATGAGGCTGGCGCGGTCGAGGCGGCGCGACGCCTTGGCGCAACGCTGGCCAGCCATGACGACACGACGTCCGATCAGGTCGCGGCAAGTGCCGCGCACGGGATCCGGCTGGCGGAGTTTCCGACCACGGAAGAAGCCGCGCAAGCCTGCCACGAGGTCGGGATCGCCACCATCATGGGCGGTCCGAACCTGATCCGCGGCGGCTCGCATTCCGGCAATGTCGCGGCCGAGACGCTGGCGCGGGAGGGCCTCCTCGACATCATCTCCTCGGATTACATCCCGTCGAGCCTGCTGCTCGGGGCATGCCATCTTGCGCGGCTGTGGCAGGATCTGCCGCGCGCCTTCCGGACGGTGACGGATGTTCCCGCCATGGCGACAGGCTTGGCCGATCGCGGCAGGCTGGAGGTCGGGATGCGCGCGGATGTGATCCGCCTGGCCGACATGGACCGCACCGCCCGCGTGACGGGTGTGTGGGTGGAAGGCCATCGCGTCGCATGAAAAAGGGGCGCTTCAGCGCCCCTTTCCAGTCTCAGGCCTTGGCCCGCTCGACATAGGTAAGGTCGGCAGTGTTGATGATCACTTTGGTCCCGACCCCGATATGCGGCGGGACCATGATCCGCACGCCGTTATGGGCGATCGCGGGCTTGTAGCTGGAGGAGGCGGTCTGCCCCTTCACCACCGGCTCGGTCTCGGTGACCTCGACGGTGACTTTCTGCGGCAGCTCGATCGCGATCGCGACGCCGTTATGGACCTGCAGGAAGACGCTGATGCCGTCCTCGAGGAACACCTTGTCGTCACCGATGACATCGGGGGACACCGTGACCTGCTCATAGCTTTCGGGCTCCATGAAGTGGAAACCCTCGCCGTCCTCGTACAGGAAGTTGTAGGCGCGCTCGTCCACATGGGCGCGTTCGACCTGCTCGGTCGTCTTCCAACGTTCCGACACCTTGTTGCCGTCCGAGATGCGGCGCAGGTCAACCTGCGTCGTCGGCGTGCCCTTGCCGGGGTGGAAGTTCGTCGCCGTCAGGACGACATGAAGGCGGCCGTCGATCTCGACGACATTGCCTTTGCGGAGGCTTGAAGCGATGACTTTCAAGACTGGTTCCTTGCGTGCTTTTCAGATACCGGGAAGCCGGCAAGCGATGGCCGGCAAAGATGAGGTCCCTTAGCGTTTTCCGCGCCGCATTGCCAGCCGCAAGCGGCAGCGCGCGCCGAGTCAGGAGTCTCGCCCATGAATTCGACCACGACGACCCACTGGTGGCATCCATCCCGCCATGCCGAACGCCGTCCGCTGCTGCTTGCGAGGAACCGCGCGCAGGCCGCGATCAGGGACTGGCTGACGTCGCGCGATTTCATCGAGATCGACCCCTCTGCCCTTGCCGCCAGTCCGGGGAACGAGGCGCATCTGCACGGGTTTGCCACCGACCTGATCGGGAATGACGGTGTCCCGCATCGCCGGTATCTTCACACCAGCCCCGAATTCGCGATGAAGAAGCTGCTGGCGGCGGGAGAGCGGCGGATATTCTCGCTGGGCCATGTCTGGCGCAATCGCGAGCGGACCAGCCTGCACAGTCCCGAATTCACCATGCTGGAATGGTATCGCGCGGGCGAGGAATATGCCGAGTTGTTCCGGGACTGCGCCGCTTTTCTGCGCCTTGCCGCCGAAGCTGCCGGAGCGGAGATGTTCCGCTTTCAGGGCCGCGAATGCGACCCCTATGCCGAGCCCGAAGTGATCAGCGTGGCCGAAGCCTTCCGCGAATTTGCGGGGATTGATCTTCTTGCCACCTGCAACGGGACCGAGACGAACGCGGAGGCCCTGCGCGCGCAGGCCGAGGCAAAAGGCATCCGAACCTCCGGTGATGACAATTGGTCGGACGTGATGTCCCGCATCCTCGTCGACAGGGTCGAACCTCGGCTGGGTCATGGGCGCCCTCTCATCCTCGACCGCTATCCCGCTGCGGAAGCCGCGCTTGCGCGCAAATCTGCGGATAACCCAAGCGAGGCCGAGCGGTTCGAGCTTTACGCCTGCGGCGTCGAACTGGCCAACGGCTTCGGCGAGCTGACCGATCCCGATGAGCAGCGCCGACGGTTCCTTCTGGAGATGGAGGAGAAAGAGCGCGTCTATGGCGAGCGCTATCCGCTGGACGAAGAGCTTCTGGCGGCCCTCGCCCTGATGCCGCAATCCTCGGGCTGTGCGCTCGGATTCGACAGGCTTGTGATGCTTGCGACCGGCGCCCCCCGCATCGAAGAAGTGATCTGGGCGCCGGTTCCGGGCTGAGGGATCAGGCCACGTCGTCGAAGATGCCGGGCACCATGTCTTCCCAGAAGCCAAGGATCGCGCGAAGGTTCAGGGCCGAGCTCCAGCCATGACGGATGAAATCCGTGCGGTCCAACTCGTCATCCAGCCGCGACAGGAAGATCCGCCGATCCGCGTCCCGCTGGGTCGGGTTGCGGCCATCGGCAATCTCGCGCACGCGGGTCAGTCGGGCGACACGCCAACGCCGCTCCTCGTCCGCGGCGTCACGCTCGGCACGCTCGCGGCTCTCACGCTCGAGCCGGGCTTCGTTCGATTGTCGCTGGGCGGCGAGGTCCACGGGGTCGGGGGTGGGCGTCTCTCCGAACCCATGCCGCAGCGCGGCGGATAGATAGCGCACCGGACTTTCCACGCCCTTCTGATCGGCGACATAGTTGAGTTTTTGGCCGACATGATCCTCGCCATGTTCGGCGATCCATTGCCGTGCCAGCCGGTCGCTAGCGCCAAGACCGATCAGGCGCGCATAGGTGTCCGATTTCCGCACGCCCTCCTGATCATCGATCTCGAACATGGCAAGCTGGGGGTTCTCCTTGATCCGGAACCGGATCTGCACCACCACCCTGCCCTCCTTCCGGGTTTCCGGCGTGATGATGATGTTGGAGTTCCTGTTCACCTCGGCAACCGCCGGTTTAATGATCTTGGCGTTCAGGTGCTTGTAGTTCTCATAATAGGCGCTGCTGTCCACCCCCATCAGGCGACGGAAAAGATCGAGCGGCCACCAACCCGTGCTGCCCGTCCGCACGAAGCGGTAGCAGTTCTCATAAAGCGCCAGCGCATGGCCGCTGGAAAATCGCTTCTGGATATTGAGGTTGATGAGCGCGAATACCTTTGGGTCGTGCAGCTTCTCGGCCAGTGCCGGGGAATAGGCGTATTCGCAGACCCCGCCCCGCAGCCGGGCATAGGACAACAGCGCCGAAACCCCCCACTCCTGCCTGCCCCTGTCATCGAGCATGTCCCATTCGGCCAAAGTCTCGGCAAGGCTGCGCAACGCCTGCTTCAACGTGTCCATGTCGTTGGAGTTGTAGCCGATCATCGTGCAAAGCGTCCGCGCGTCGATCCGATGGCTCGGGCGCGACATCAGGTGATCATAGGCATTGAGAAGCAGGACATTCGACAGCTTGCGCTGAAGCAAGGTCAGCTTGCCCGACACATGGATCGCGGCAACATTCTTCTTGACCGACCCGCGCCGCAAGGCCCCGGTGAGCTTGATCACTTGCTCTGCCATGCTATCTCCTGCCCGTTCGTCCGTTTCCCGGATTCTCATGGATATCGTCGCAGAGAAGGGACCTTCTGGCAAGTATTCTGCGGGTTCCTTAACGCCGTATTGGGTCCATCCCGCAAACGGGTGCCTTGTGGCCTTTCGCGGCTCCATAGGCGCCCATTTACAGGGGAAGGAAGAGCGCGGGACGACATCCGCGGCCCTCCGAAGCATCAGGATTGCGATTTCCTGTATCCGGGAGTCCTGAAAACCGCGAATCTGTACTTTGCTTCCTGATAGTTGGTTCCTCTCGTCCCGGAATCGGGAGCCCTCTATCCTGCAGGCTGGCACCTGATCAATATAATCATCAAAGAAAACATGGATTTACTAAGGACAAAGATTCTAAATTCTCCTAAAGATTCTCAACTTCGAGTTGGCGGTTTTTACTGACTTTTCAGAGAAGGAGAGGTTTCGCCGCGAAACCTAGGCCAAACAAGAACGGAGTTACATTGCATCTGCGCATGTGCGATGCTTACCCTCACAGACAAGAAAACTCGGCACATCAAGCAGGCGAAGGCATTATGTCGAAAAAGAGCGAAACTTCTCCCCCACCCTATTTCAGTCTGGACCCTCAGCAGGCCGCCGCCCGCCTTGGCGAGCCTATCGATACTGCCCGATTCGCGAAAGCGGCGGCTTTCGCAGCGCGCGGGCGAAGCGATTTAGCCAAGCGCGGATATGCCCCTGACGGGGCCAAGCGACTGCGCAAGTTCTCGATCTGGGAAATCTGCAAGTACCTGCTTCCGGTGGCTCCCGCGCATCTGCGCCGCGTTCTGAAACAGAATCCTGAACTGCCGCAAGGCGTCGGCGAGGGCGGAACGAAATGGTTCACGCTTGAGGACGTGATCGAGTTGCGGAACCATTTTGCTGAGGAAGGGGCAAGCACCAAGGAATATCGCCCGTTCAGGCCTGAAGGTTTGCCGGCAAAGGTCATTGCGGTTGCCAATTTCAAGGGAGGGGTCGGAAAGACATCGACCGCGGCCCATATTGCGATGTCGGCCGCCCTCGATGGATACCGCGTGCTGGTGATCGACCTCGACAGTCAGGGTTCCATGACCTCGATCATGGGAGGCAAGGTCGAGGATGAGTGGAAAACGGTTTTTCCCCTGCTGGCCAAGGACTATGCGCTCGCGCTCGAAGCCGAGAATGAGGTCAGGGCGGCACAGGGTGAGCCCCCCCTGCCCTTCGACGAAACCCTGGCGGAGGCCCGGAAGATCAAGGCATCGGATGTCATCCAGCGAACCCACTGGCCCAATATCGATCTTATCGGCGCTCAACTCAATCTTTACTGGGCCGAGTTCCAGATTCCTGTCTGGCGCATGGGCCTCAAGGGTTGGCCGCTCTGGGATGCCCTTACCGGCTTCCTCGAGCGCGAGGAAATACTGAAGAACTATGATGTGGTGCTGCTGGATACTCCTCCTGCACTTGGGTACCTGACGATCAACGCGCTGGCTGCGGCCGACATCCTGCTGGTCCCGCTCGGCGCATCCTTCCTGGAGTTCGACTCAACCGGGCGGTTCTTCGACATGCTCTATTCGACTTTTGCCAGCATCGAGGATGGCGAAAATTCGGTGAGACGACGCCAGGGACTTCCGGAGATGAAGTTTGAGTGGGATGTGGTCCGGGCGATCATCACGCGGTTCGACGCGGCGCAGCAAACCAACCTTGCCAACGTCATCCAGGCCTATTTTGGTGACTTCATGACCACCTATCGGCAGGACTTTACCGCACTGGTGGGACAGGCTGGAGAGCAGGTGAACGGTATCTATGAGGCAGACTATCGCGATTTCAACCGGGAAACCTATGTCCGCGGACGGGAGACGTTTGACCGGACCTATGCAGAGGTGAAGGAGATCCTGATCGGATCCTGGTGGCGCGACATGGCGATGAACGAGAAGGAGATGAAACGTGGCTAAGCGCAGGCAACTCGAAGCTCCCACGACTGAGCAGCTGAAGGAAATCGAGGATGGTTTCGCGCGCGAAACCAGGCGCGATCCGCTGGGGATGTCGGTGCCGATCGCGACCGTTGCCGCCGAGGCCGCTGCCCTGACCCAGCTTAACTCTACCGAAGAGCGGGCTGAAGCCGCCCGCAACCGCAAGGATGCCGAACGGCTTCGGGATGCCGAGGCGCGCGGACTGCTTGCACGCGATGTGCCGCTTTCCGAGATCGTCACCGATCAGATGATACGCGACCGGATGACCCTTGATCTCGAGGAAATGGCCGAGCTCAAATCGTCTATTTCCAGCCACGGTCTGCGGCTGCCGATCGAGTTGTTCGAACTTGCGGTTCCGCTGGATGGCAAGGTTTATGGCCTCATCTCCGGTTACAGGCGTCTGTCTGCGATCAAGGCGCTGCATGGCGAGACGGGTGATCCGAAGTTTGCCACCATCACGGCGCTGGTACGCAAACCGGAAGGCTCTTCCGAGGCGTTCATCGCGATGGTCGAGGAGAACGAGATACGCTCCGACCTCAGCCAATACGAGCGGGGCAGGGTGGCGGTGGTTGCCGCGGATAATGGCGCGTTTGAAAGTGTCGAGGACGCGATCGACCAACTCTTCTCCTCTGGATCGAAGGCAAAACGGTCGAAGCTTCGCTCTTTTGCGCTGATCCACGAGGAATTGGGCGATCTGCTGACCTTTCCGCAGGCCTTGTCCGAGCGTCAGGGGCTGCGTCTTGCCGCCGTATTGCGAGCGGGCCTGACGGCTGAAGTGCGGCGCGTCCTCGCAACTTCAACGCCTGTGGATGGCGACAGCGAATGGACACTGTTGGAGCCGGTACTTCAACAGAACGAGGGCGTTCCCCGTGACCCCAGCAGAGGCGGCCGTCCACGTCGCGCTGTAGATTCATCTCCAAGAGCCCGGGCCAGGTATCTGCCTGATGGCGTAAGGTTGCGCCATGACAGCGACGGCCTTGGGCATTTCATCCGCATTGAAGGTGCGCAGGTAGATGACGATCTGATCGAAGCGGTCATGCGCGCGATCGAAATCACGCTTACCAAAGGTACCTGAATACGGGATGACTGGGCGGGCAGGGAGCGTGAACCGGATACTCTGGGATATGTTAGGTGAGGTGCTTGAGCGGTCGTGGTTGAATGACGCTCGGCAGAGGTGAGTTTAGCTTACCTCCGCGCCACATTAACGGCGGACAAAATCGCCCAAAGGCCGGTTGAGGCATGCTGGTAGTTTGAACCCATATCCTATCCTGTCGCCGGCGCCCCGACAGGGTTGCAAAGCGTTGCCTCTCATAGATCGAAAAGCGCGGCCATGCCCCGGATCGTCCTTGGGCCTGTGGCAAGCACCCGGCAGTGTTGCCCGCCACCGGCCAGCTTACGGCCCGAGGGTGAAGCGGCGGCTCGATCGGGCGCTCCACTTGCGTCGATATTGAGAAGTATGCCGCAATTAGGTATATTTCTGCGGATAAAATCTCTTTAACCCATCTTCCGCCGGTTACAATGCTTCACTCTCGAACTGATGCCTCACCGCTTGATTGACCCAGTTTCGGGGCCTTGCATCTCGAAACGACGCTGGTGGTGGATCGATGCAAATCGGTCGCACGGTCTCACTGCGCTGGCCATATCCTCGGGCGCGCAATTGTTTCGCCTGCATTGCCACGATCCTCGCTACCCGCTTTTTCCAGGCGGCGCGACTAGTCAAAGCAGTTGGCAGGGCAGGGGCCTTGCGCGTCCTTGCCGAGGGTGACGACGGGCCTGATCGTCCTACTGAAGGTGGATCGGTCGCCCGGACACATTCTGTCGCTGATCATCCGATCATGGCGACCTTTGGTCCCAGCAACACTTGGGCGATGTTCGGAGGGCCTTGCGGCACGACCCGGACGGCGGGCGAGATCATCCGACAGAACAACCGATCGCGGGATCGCTGCCGATCCGGCGGCTTGCCGGAACCTCCGGCCTCGGCAAGCCGCCAGGCCCTGCCACGCGCCGACCCCAACCTTCCCCCGACACGGTCGCACGACAAAAGCCGGGCCGCTTCTTCCTCGTGAACCTAATTCGATCCCTCGACATCGCGCGGCAGGTCGAGGTGCTTTCACTGTTCCGCCGCATGTGCCATGAGCTAGGCGCGCTGCAAGGAATGCCCGGGGTCTGATGATGGCCCCCAAGGCGCCGGCACGGAACGATGGCCTGCCGATGCAGGTCCTGCTACGCGAGGATGGTGGCAATGCCGCCATGCCCGCCCTGAGGATGACAAGGACTTAGAATGCTGCGGGAGTTTTTCGCTTATTACCGCCCGTGGATGGGACTGTTCTGGCTGGACTTCGGATGTGCCGTACTGTCCGGGCTGCTGGAACTGGCCTTCCCGCTTGCGATCACCGCCTTCATCGACCACCTGCTGCCACAGGGGAACTGGAGCCTGACCGTGGCGGCCGCGATCGGCCTGCTCGCGCTCTATGTCGTCAACAGCGGGTTGATGGCGATCGTCGTCTATTGGGGCCACAAGCTGGGGATCAATATCGAGACCGAGATGCGCGCCCGCGCCTTCGACCATCTGACCCGGCTCTCCTGGCGCTGGTATGACCGGGCGCGCACCGGCAAGCTGGTCGCCCGTGTCACCCGCGATCTGGAGGAAATCGGCGAAGTCGCCCACCACGGCCCCGAAGATGCGATCATCGCCCTGATGACCTTCGTCGGCGCCTTCCTGCTGATGTTCTGGATCCATCCGACGCTGGCGCTGATCGTGGCGGTGATCGTGCCCGCCATGCTGGCGCTGATCGTGATCTATGGCGGGCGGATGACGCAGACCTGGCGCGCGATCTATTCCCGCGTTGGAGACTTCAACGTCCGGCTCGAGGAGGCGCTGGGTGGCGTCCGGGTCGTGCAGGCCTTCGGCAACGAGGCTCATGAGAGCGAGCTTTTTGCCGTCGACAATGAAAAATATCGCCTGACCAAGCTGCAGGCCTATCGGGTGATCGCCACGGTGACGACCCTGCAATATATGGGGCTGCGTCTGGTGCAGGTGGTCGTCATGGTCGCGGGCGCAAGCTTCGTGCTGCAAGGCTCGCTCAGCACCGGCGGCTTTGTGGGTTTTCTGGTGCTGGTCGGCGTGTTCTACCGCCCGCTCGAGAAGATCGCCGCTGTCATCGAGACCTATCCGCGCGGTATCGCGGGCTTCCGTCGCTATCAGGAATTGCTGGCGACCGAGCCCGAGATCCGCGATGCATCCGATGCGATCGAGGCCCCCGCACTCAGCGGCGATATCCGGTTCGAGAATGTCAGCTTCAGCTATGACAGCGGGCGGCCGATCCTGAACGGAATCGATCTGACCATTGCGGCTGGCGAGACGGTTGCCTTTGTCGGTCCCTCGGGCGCGGGAAAAACCACGCTGCTGGCCCTGCTGCCGCGCTTCTACGAACCAAGCGCGGGACGCATCGTCGTCGACGGAATCCCGCTGGACCAGATGAAGCTGAACAGCCTGCGCCGCCAGATCGGCCTTGTCAGCCAGGATGTGTTCCTGTTCGGCGGCTCGCTGCGCGAGAACATCGCCTATGGCCGGTTGGGCGCCTCGGATGCCGAGATCATGCGCGCGGCCGAGCAGGCCCAGCTTGGCCCGATGATCGCCGGCCTGCCGGACGGGCTCGATACCATTGTGGGCGAACGCGGGGTGATGCTTTCGGGCGGGCAGAAGCAGCGCGTGGCGATCGCGCGCGCCTTCCTCAAGAACCCGCCGATCCTGATCCTCGACGAGGCGACCTCGGCCCTCGACAGCGAGACCGAGCGCGAGATTCAGGCGGCGCTGGATGCGCTGGCCGTCGGGCGCACGACGCTGGTGATCGCGCATCGGCTGGGAACCATCCGCCACGCTGACCGCATCATTGTCATGCAGGAGGGCAGGGTCGTCGAAAGCGGGCAGCATGGCCCGCTGGTCGCGCAGGGCGGGGTTTACGCCCGGCTGTCCGGCTGACCCCAGTAAGCGGCCGCCGTGAACTGCCGCTTGTTCAGCCCGCGCGCCAGAAGCTGTCGGCGCGCATCACGGGCCAGATTGGCATGGGCCGCGAACCAGACCTGCACGTCCCGCTCCGCATCCAGCTCCGCGGCGGCCAGCGAGGCCAGCAGGTCATCGCTGCGCATCACCCGGTCATCCCCTGCCAGTTTCCCGAGATCGGCTTCCCCGGCGCTGACAAAGGCCGTGACGCGCCCTCGGGCCAGATCGAGCATGCGCGTGATGGCCGGCAGCGCCGTCTCGTCGCCGAACAGCCACAACACATCCGCCTCGGGACACCAGCCGCCGCCCGGCCCGACAAGGCCCACGACGTCGCCCGGTTCGGCGCGCGCCGCCCAGTCGCAGGTCGGGCTGCCGACATGGGCGAAGATGTCGAAATCGATCCAGTCGCCGCCTTGCTCGGCAACCGTATAGACCGGGCGGTGCAGCGCATCCGCGCCCTCGGGCCAGCGCGTGCGTCCGTTCGGGGCGATGCGGGGCCAGACGGGGGCGCGGCCCTGCGGCGGGATCAGCAGGCGGAAATGCATGCTGCCCTGACCAAAGCGCAGCGCCTCGGGACCAGCGACGCGGACGCGGACGAAGCCGGGGGTGCGTTGGGTGACGGAGACCACCTGCATCAGCGCAAGACCGGGTGCGAGCGCCCCTTCGTCCACGCTGTCCCAAGTGATCGCCATGCCGTGGCTTTCGAAAAGCTCGGTCGCGCTGTCCTGCAATACCCCGATCAGGCGCTGCTCGGGGGCGCGCAATTCGATCCGCACGAGGCCTTCCTCGGGAACCAGGCAAAGCTCGCTGCCCCAGACATGCATGGTCAGGCTGTCCGGCGTCTCGATCAGGTCGACTTCCCATTCCGCGGCGCGGGCGCGCAACAGCGCCGATGCGACACCGGAGGCCGAGTTGAGGGTTCCGGTGCTGCGGTGCGGGCGAATGGGAAACATGCCGTGCCTTCCATGGAAATCCCGGCGACCATATACCCAAGGAAAAAAATCGGCAATTGCAACTTCGCCGGGTGCATTTGCCGTTTCCGCTAGTTCCCGCAGGCGCTGACATAGTCCGCGATGACCCGGCGGATGGCGGCATCGACCAGCACCGGGGGCGTGAGCTTCACCAGTCCCGCGCGCATATCCCGGTAAAGGCCGCCCAGATATTGCGCGATCAGCGGTTCGGGCAGCCGCTCCTCTCCCAGCAGCGCCATCAGTTCCGCCACTGCCGCGCGCGCCTCCTCCGCGGGCCAGTAATAGCGGATCCGGTCCGAATAGGAGAAATGCCGCTGCAACGCCTGCTCCGGGCCCGTGCCGTGATAGTAGCTGCTCCAGTCCTTCGGCTGGGAAAGCATCAGCGCCTCCATCTGCTCGCGCAGGGTCCGGGCCCGCGCGCCGGGGTGCAGTTCCTCGGCGATCAGGTCGAGGCCGTAAAGCGCCTCGCGCAGCGCAAAGGTCAGGCCCGGCCCCACCTTCAGGATGGCGAAGCCGTCGGCGACAAGGCCCCGCAACGCGGTTGGGGGCTGGTAGTCGGTCGAATGCGCCTCGAAGACCCGGCCCGGAAGGCGTGCCAGCGAGGCGCTGAGTTGACGCGCGGCGGTCGGGTCATAATCCACGACATTGTGGTTGCCAAACTCGACCCCCGGCTGGACGACGAGGCCGATCACCCTGTCGAAGGCGGCCTGCAGCCCAAGCTTGGCAAAGGCACGCTCATGGACAGCGAAGGTGGCCAGCGCGGCTTCGGGGCGGGTGATCTCCAGCGCCTCGATTTCCTCCATCGCCCCGCCGGGAATGGGGACCTCGGTGCCGATGATGTAGACGGGCAGGGCGTCCACGCCGCCGGGCAGGTGGGATTCGGCTGCCCCCGCCAGCCGGGCGGCGCGTGCGGCGATCAGTGCGTCCTCCAGCACCGGCGGATCGTCGGCACAACGCATCGAGCAGTCGAGATGCAGCTTGGTGAAGCCCGCGGCCGCGTAGTCGGCCACCATCCGGCACGCCCGCTCCATCGCCTCCTCGGCGGCAAGCGATTTCCACGGATTGGGGCCAAGATGATCGCCTCCCAGGATCAGCCGCCCGGTAGGGAAGCCGAGGCGCAGGGAAATCCCCTCGACAAAGTCGCGGAAACCGGCGGGGGTCATGCCGGTATAGCCGCCCTCCTGATTGACCTGATTGCAGGTCGCCTCGATCAGCAGTGGCATGTCATTATCGAGATAATGCCGCATCGCCGCGGCGATGACATCCGGATGGGCCGTGCAGATCGAGGGGATGCCCCGGATACGCCGTCGCGCGGGCCATTGGGCGATGTCCTGCAGGGGGTTGGTCGTCATCACGGTCATCGCGTCCCTCCATCCGCCGCGAAAGCGGGGCCACAAAAAACGGGGCCACAAGACGACATACGACAACATGAAAATTCTGCATAAGCGAATTTTCCCGGATGTCGATCGCAGTAGCCGCGCGGGAAAGCCGGTGCGATACTCGCGCCCGAGTCGAGCGACTCGCAATGCCTGATCTGTGAAGTGACTGTGCCACATGTCCTCGGATATGCATGGGCGTCAGACACTGCCTGCCACCCGCCGTTCCGCCCGATGGTCCACAGGATGCATCCATGACGAGAGAAGAGATCGAGGCCGCCAAGCGCGCCATGCTGACCAACGTCCCGTTGCCGAATGCGGCAGGGGGCGCGGCGGCCGAGATCGTGCCGGTTTCGCTCAGCATCATCGACATCGGCGCGGACGGCATCACGTTTCGTCTGGTGGATAATGTCGGCTACCCGGTTGATCTCGCCCTCAATCCCGTCATCGCGCGGGCGCTTCGCGACAGCATAGACATCTGCCTGTGCGTCGAGCCGGCCTTTGCCTCGGGCCTTCCCCAGCCGGGCGAACTACCCGAGGGGTGACGGAGGGTCAGAGTTGACTGGGCTCCGCGGCTTCCGCCACTAAAGTCCGATACGTCCAGACCGGCAATTCAACCAATCAGAAATTTATGCCTCTCTGGGGGTCTAGAGAGCGGAACCAAATGTCTGATTTGCAGGTTACCGAGCGGACGAACCGAAACATGTCCGGGGCCGGATGGGACGGCTACCCGGCGGAAAGGCAGGAACGCCCAGGATGCCATCGCTGATGCTCTCCGTGGCAATCGCAGCGCCGACCGCGTTTCTCGGCCTGCTATCGGGCATGGGCGCTGCTCAGGCATTCGGGCTTTATGTCTGCGCCGGCATTGGCGTGATCGGCGTCTGCGCGATCTTCCAGCTTCTCGGTGATGGCGCGCGCCCGCAGCGTCGCTCTGCCTAGTCCACTGATCGTCGCGGCTGCGGCCGCTTCCGGCCACAGCCTGTCTCACAGCAATTGCTATTTCGCCGAAAGCAGTTCCGGCACCGAGAGCAGGATGAACTCGTTATCCGCGGCCCGGCCGATCTCGCGCCCGCCGGAATAGGGCAGGTTGTTGTCATTCGCGACGATGATGTGGCTGTCATCCACCCTCGCCACGTCCTCGATGGTGAAGAACGGGAAGGTGAAATTCCCCTCGGCAGGCTTCGACCCGGCAAGCGCCTTTCCATCGGGATCGGCAATGTCTAGCAGGCTGACATGTCCGATGCGGCGGATGAAGCCCTCGGCATCGGTCTGGGCGGTATCGACCAGGACGATGTTCTTGACCTTGGCCGGCATCGGATAGCAATCGCCAAGCTCGGTCGCGCCCTCGGCGCAGGCCCGGGCCGCATCACCCTCGCCATTGTCGCGCTCGATCACCAGCGCCCGGCTTTCGTCGATGAAGTTGAAATCACCGATCGCGGTTGCACCTTCGGACAGCCGGAAACGATGGCTTTCGCCGGTCCAGTCGGCTTTCCGGGTATCGAATGTGATCACGCGCAGGAGGTTGCCCTCCGGCTCGCCATTCTCCGCAAGGATCGGCTTTTCCAGCATCGCCCAAAGCAGGTCGCTGCCCGGTTGCAGCGCCATGCCCTCGTATCCGCCCGAACGCTGCACGCGGAAATCCTTGCCGGGCTCAGCCGGAACCACGGTGCCGGCGGTGTCCGGTCCGTTCAGCAGGGCGCCGTCCAGCATGGTCTGGTGGACCGAGAGGATGCGCCCGTCCCGCGCTACGCGCAGGATATAGGGGCCGAACTCCTCGCCGATCCAGATTTCATCATTCAGATACTGGATGCTTTCGGGGTCGAAATCCGCGCCGGTCAGGTAGCGGCCCTCGGTCGCCTCGTTGGCGATGCGGAAGGGAACCTTGTGATCGGGATCGCGCAGGAAGACGGTCTCGAGCCGGCTGACCTTGCCGCTCTCGAAATCGGGCTGCATGCGGTGGAAGAACAGCATCGCGTCGGGGCTGTTGATCTTCGAGCCGAAGCCGTTGTCGGTCAGCGTGAACCGGCTTCCATCCTCGGCGAGGTTCATGGCAAAACCCGACATGCCCTGCACGGGCTGGCCAAGGAAGGGCAGCGAGATGCCGGTCTTGTGGTTGCCATAGGCCTTGCCGACGTCGCCCTCGACGCTCATCGGGGCATCATTGCGGGTCTTGCCGGTGAACTTGCCCGATACCCACAGGTCGCGGGGCGCATCCTCGGGCGGCGTCACGAGGGTGAAGGCGGGCAGCATGGCGTGACCGGCAAGCTTGGCCGGAAACACCTCCTCGGCGGCAACCGGCGTGGCAAGGGCACAGGCCAGCAGGGCAATGGTCGGGCGCATGAACTTCTCCTGTCAGTTCGATCGCCCTCTGCTAGTCGGGCCAGATGACAGTCATGCAGCCGATGGATGGCAAAACCGTTACAACCCGAGGAACTCGAACGGTTCGGCCTCCACGAAGCTGTCATTCGCGACACCGGAATAGATATGCGACTGCTGCGGCCCGAGGTCGAGCTTCAGGACCTTTCCGGTTT
>Ga0160472_100270_pt1 | contig 57852 bp, 56 predicted proteins | sample HID1973M_E11MG_FD_108267 | JGI IMG/M metagenome (GOLD analysis project Ga0160472, IMG submission 108267) | Enriched mosquito-associated microbial communities from UW Madison campus, WI, USA - HID1973M_E11 MG | ecosystem: Host-associated > Arthropoda: Insects > Digestive system > Unclassified ... | reverse complement strand
TGACTTCAAAGGACTTTTGCTCGTCCCAGAACGACTGGGCGGCGGCTTCGATTTCACGGGGCTGATATTGTTCGTGCATGGCTACTTTTGAACTGAATAGGGGTGGCCTAATCCTCTTCAATGCAACGATGGACGTTGAAGTCGCCAAATTGACGTTTTCGCTGCCCAGCCGAGCTGGAAGTGGAGTTACAGGAAGCGCCGTAGCATACATGACCGCGCTCTACCGAGGGAAACCCTGATTGCTGCCGCGCATCCGGCGAAAAGGGCTGCGAGGGCCGTTGGTCGCGGCGCTCAGCCGGTTTGTTGATGGAAGCTAAGCTCTAACTGGGGAGTAGGTCTTATCTTCCAATGAGGTGAGGGATGGTTGAGTCACAGCAAAAAGCTACAAAACCGCAGCTGTACGAAAGACTGATCGATCGTCTGGGCATGGCCCTGGAAGCGGCTAAAACCGCAGGTCACCTGCGCGACGAACGCCCCATGGAACTGGAACTGCGTGGCCTGAGCCCCGCAGAGTTTGCACTGGTCAAGGCGTATCTGGATCGCAGTGAACGTGAGACACACGGATGCTTGTCAGAAGCGGTAAAGCAACTCGACGCTCCACGTTCGGCCAAGATCATCTGGCTCAAGGACAAGGTACCTGGCAAAGACGCGGTAAAGGTCCGGTCTCTGCAGTACAAATAGACATAGAGCCATGCTTCGTAAAGTTTTTTGAAGCATAGTCATTGCGTATTTATTGTCGTGTTGCGCTAACCCACTTAGGCTTCGGGCATCTCAGGGAGATGCTCGATGCCATTTCGTTATTTTCTAAAACAACTCCTCCTGCCGCCCGGCATTCTTCTGCTGCTGCTCGCGCTCGCCTGGTGGTTGCGCCGCTCAAGGCCGAGGCTTGCGGGCCTGTGCTTTGCCGTGGGTTTAGGCGGCTTGTGGCTGATGAGTTTGCCGGTCGTCGTGCAATGGTCTGCAAGCCGGCTGGAGAGCGTTCCGCCGCTGGCACGCGACGAATGGTCCACCCTGGGGCAGCGCGCAGACGCCATCGTGGTGCTGGGGTCCGGGCGTGAGCGGGGTGATGTGGCCTGGGGTTCCGACCAGCCGACAGGCATCGGACTGGAGCGCCAACGTTATGCGGCGCGCCTGGCCAAGGCGTCGGGTTTGCCAGTGCTGACCACTGGCGGGTTGCACTACGGCACGCCGCCCAGCGAAGCGCAGCTGATGGCGGACTCTCTGCGGGATGACTTCGGTGTGGTGGTGCGCTGGCAGGAAGGTGAGAGCCGGACAACCTGGGAGAATGCTCAATTTACCGCGCAGATATTGCTACCCCAAGGCATCAAGCGCGTGGTGGTCGTGACTCAGGCAGCACACATGCCTCGCTCGGTCTGGAGCTTCCGCAAGGCCGGGTTTGAGGTTGTGCCGGCATCGGTCGGCTTTCTGGGGGGCGATAATGCCCGGCCGCTGGGTGGCTGGATGCCGGAGTTCAAGTCGATCTGGCAGAATGGGCAGTTGATGAATGAGGCGGTGGGGCAGGTTGGGTATTTGATGTTTTATCGCTGAAAGCAAAAGATCGCAGCCTCGCTTCGCTCGGCAGCTCCTACATCGCTCCTACGGGACTCTTGAACCCCTGTAGGAGCTGCCGAGCGAAGCGAGGCTGCGATCTTTTTGCAAGCGCCCCGATACTTAAACAGTCTTGGCCATCCGGCTGGCTATCAGCGCCCAGCCAAACAACAGCAGACAAACAATGATCAGCGGCCACGAGCGCCATTGCAGGTAAGGCGTCAGGTTGTGCATCGGCACGACCTCTCCATAGAGGATGCCGCGCTCGAACTGCGGGATCTGCGTGGTGATCTGTCCAAACGGGTTGATCAGGCCGGTCACGCCATTGTTGGTGGCGCGAATCATCCAGCGTCCGGCTTCCAGTGCGCGCATCTGGGCCATTTGTAGATGCTGCAGCGGACCAATGGAGGTGCCGAACCAGGTGTCGTTGCTGATCGTCAACAGCAGATCGCTTTGCGCGGCCAGGCCGGCGGCGAACTCCGGGTACACCACTTCATAGCAGATGAACGGCGCGATCTGGTAACCCTTGGCCTGCAGCATCGGCTGGTCGGCGGGGCCGCGGGCGAAGTCCGACATCGGCAGGTCGAAGAACGCGATCAAGCCGCGCAGCAAGTCCTGCAGTGGAACGTATTCGCCGAACGGCACCAGCTTCTGCTTGAGGTAGGTGCCATCACCTTCGCCAATCACGGTAATGCCGTTGAAGAAGCGTTTCTGGTCATGCACGACCTGGCGAATCGGCACGCCGGTAATCATGGCTGAATCGCGCTCGGCGGCGAACCGTCCCATCATGTCCAGGTAGCCCTGGGCGGACTCCTTCAACACAGGGACCGCGGTTTCCGGCCAGATCAGCAGGTCGACGCGTTTCGAGCTGAAGCTCATGTCACGGTACAGCTCCAATTGCGCGTTGAGCTGCGCCGGATCCCATTTCATGCTTTGTTCGACGTTACCCTGAATCGCCGCGACGCTCAGGGGGGCGCCAGACGGGCTGGTCCAGGCATGGTGTTTGAGCGCCATGCCGGCGACCCACGGGCCGGCCAACAGCACGACACCCAGTGCGATAAAGCCTTTGCGGCCTGCACGAATCAGGCGCACGCCGTTGTAGATCAGCGCGGCGGTCAGGGCGAGGGTGAAGGAAATCAGCCACATCCCGCCGACGGGGGCGAGGCCGGCCAGCGGGCCGTCGAGTTGGCTGTAACCGGAGTAGAGCCACGGGAAACCGGTCAGGAACCAGCCCCGAAAGGCTTCCTGGCCGACCCACAACGCCGCGAACGCCATGGCATCGGCCAGCGGCGCTTCGTTGCGGCGCAACCAGCGCGCCCAGAGCCACGCGGGCAGGGCGAAGAACCAGGCAATGGCGGCCGTGAAGAGCAACATCAGGAAGCCAGCGAGCAGCACCGAGGCACCGCCGAAGTGGTGGATGCTGTAGTAGATCCAACTGGTACCGGCGCCAAACAGGCCGAAGCCGAAACACCAGCCGCGGCCCATGGCCTGGCGCGGACTCAGTTCGCGCAGGCCGGCATAGAACAGGCCCACTGCCAGCAATGCCAGGGGCCAGATATCGAAGGGCGCTAGCGCCAGGGTGGTGATTGCACCGGCCGCCACGGCCAGCAGGTTACCGGGCCAGCCGGGGCGGGTTGTCCAGCGCATTTCAATCCTTAGCGAGCAATGGGCGTCAAGCGCAGCAAGTGAATCCGACGGCTGTCGGCGTTCAGGATGCGGAAGCGGTAGGCGCCGATTTCCGTGATTTCGTTACGTTTTGGCAAATGTCCGAACGCGCTCATCACCAGGCCGCCAACGGTGTCGAACTCATCGTCGGAAAACTCGCTGTCGAAAAACTCGTTGAAGTTTTCGATCGGCGTCAGGGCCTTGATCAGGAAGTCACCGCTCGGCAGCGGCTTGATGTAACTGTCTTCTTCGACGTCGTGTTCGTCTTCGATGTCGCCGACGATCTGTTCCAGCACGTCTTCAATGGTCACCAGGCCCGCCACGCCGCCGTATTCGTCGATGACGATGGCCATGTGGTTGTGGTTGGCGCGAAACTCGCGCAGCAACACGTTCAGGCGCTTGGACTCCGGCACGAAGGTGGCCGGACGCAGCAGATCCTTGATGTTGAAGCTGTCGCCGTTCTCCTTGAGGATCAGCGGCAGCAAGTCCTTGGCCAGCAACACACCCATGACGTCATCATGGCTTTCGCCGATGACCGGGTAGCGGGAGTGGGCGGAATCGACCACAGCAGGCAGAAACTCGCGGGGTGTCTGGGTCGCCTTGATGCTGACCATTTGCGAGCGCGGGACCATGATGTCCCGCACTTGCAGGTCGGCCACCTGGATGGCGCCTTCGACGATGGCCAGCGCTTCGCTGTCCAGCAACTTGTTCTGGTGTGCATCGCGCAGCAGCTCCAGCAGCTCCTGGCGGTTTTTCGGCTCGTGGGCAAAAGCCTGGGTGAGCTTACCCAGCCATGACTTCTGCCCGTTGCTCGATCGATCTTCGCTCATAGCGATTACTCTGAATCCTTTGTTGTTTCGGTAGGGGGAATATCGGTTTCGTCGTCCGCGTACGGATCGGGGAAGCCCAATTCAGCAAGCAACGTTCGTTCCAGCGCTTCCATTTCTTCGGCTTCTTCGTCGTCTATATGGTCGTAACCAAGCAGATGCAAGCAGCCGTGAATCACCAGGTGGGCCCAGTGGGCCTTGAGTTCCTTGCCTTGTTCGGCCGCTTCACGTTCGACCACGGCCACGCAGATCACCAGATCGCCCAGCAGCGGGATGTCGAGAAACTCGTCCGGAACATCGGCCGGGAATGACAAGACGTTAGTGGCGTAGTCCTTTTGTCGCCAGGTGTGATTGAGCTCACGGCCTTCGGCTTCATCGACCAGACGAATGGTCATCTCCGAGTCGGCTGTGCGCTGGCGCAGGGCCAGTTCGCACCATTGGCGGAATTCGGCTTCGCTGGGGGCCGCGGCTTGTGTGGCGATTTGCAGATCAAGCTCAAGCATCGCGGCGACTGTCCTTGGCGGCAGCATCATCGGCCGCTTTGGTTTCGAAGCGCTCGTAGGCTTCGACGATGCGCTGCACCAGCGGATGGCGCACGACGTCCTTGGGCTGGAAGTGGGTGAAGCTGATACCCGGCACGTCCTTGAGCACTTCGATGACATGGTGCAAGCCGGACTTGGTGCCGCGCGGCAGGTCGACCTGGGTGATGTCCCCGGTGATCACGGCGGTGGAGCCGAAGCCGATCCGCGTCAGGAACATTTTCATCTGCTCGACGGTGGTGTTCTGGCTTTCATCGAGAATGATGAAGCTGTTGTTCAGGGTACGGCCACGCATGTAGGCCAGTGGCGCAACCTCGATCACCTGGCGCTCGATCAGCTTGGCAACGTATTCGAAGCCGAGCATTTCGTAGAGGGCGTCGTAGAGCGGTCGCAGGTACGGGTCGATTTTCTGCGAAAGGTCACCGGGCAGGAAGCCGAGTTTTTCACCGGCTTCAACCGCCGGGCGCACCAGCAGGATGCGGCGGATCTGCTCGCGCTCCAGTGCATCGACCGCGCAGGCTACTGCCAGGTAGGTCTTGCCGGTACCGGCCGGGCCAATGCCGAAGTTGATGTCGTTGCCGAGGATTTCCTTGACGTAGCGCAGCTGATTCAAGCCGCGCGGGCGAATCATGCCTTTTTTGGTGCGCAGCGCCACGGAAGGTTCGGCGGGGGAGTGGTTGTCCAGCTCCTCGATGGCCGATTCCTGCAGGAACAGGTGAACCATGTCCGGCGACAGCTCAGTACCCTTGGTTTCCCGGTACAGGCGGCGCAGCAGGTTTTCCGCGGAGGTGGTGTGCTTGGGATCGCCGATCAGCTCGAACTGATTTCCGCGGTTGCGGATCTCGATGGTCAGGCGCTGCTCGATCAAGCGCAGGTGCTCGTCGAATTGCCCGCACAGATTGGCGAAGCGGCGAGCCTCAAAGGGCTCGAGCATGAAACGATGTGGTTCTATGGGTGCGTTCAAGGTCGTATTTAGCCGCCCTGGGGCAATTGAGATGAAATCAAGGATAACGCCAGTGGGCTGGGTGCGAAAGCTCTTAAATAATCCAGCACCAAACCCCTGCCTGTAGGAGCCGGCTTGCTGGCGATGAACGGTAACGCGGTGTGCCTGAGACACCGCATCGGCCTCATCGCCAGCAAGCCGGCTCCTACAGATTGGGTTTATTGCAGCAATGAACCCCGCAACGAGTGAGGCTGCGCCGCATCAATGTGCACATCGGCGAACTGTCCGATCAAGGTCGGATTGTCGCAGCGGAAGTTGACGATACGGTTATTCTCGGTGCGCCCCTGCAGCTCGCCAGGGTCTTTTTTCGAGTAATCGGTGACCAGGATGCGCTGGATCGAGCCGACCATTTGTCGGCTGATCTCGAACCCCTGCTGATTCAGGCGATGTTGCAGGGCGTTCAGGCGTTCTTTTTTCAGCGCTTCCGGCGTGTCATCGGCGAGGTCGGCGGCGGGTGTGCCCGGGCGCTGGCTGTAGACGAACGAGTAGGAGAAGTCGAAACCGACGTCCTGAATCAGCTTCATGGTTTGTTCGAAGTCTTTCTCGGTCTCGCCCGGGAAGCCGACGATAAAGTCCGAGCTGATGCAGATGCCCGGCACCGCTGCGCGCAGCTTGCGCAGCTTCGATTTATATTCGAGTGCCGTGTGGTTGCGCTTCATCGCCGCGAGAATGCGGTCCGAACCCGACTGCACGGGCAAGTGCAGGTGCTTGACCAGCTCCGGTACGTCGGCGTGGGCCTGGATCAGGCTGTCGGAGAATTCCAGCGGGTGCGACGTGGTGTAGCGGATGCGGTCGATGCCCTCGACAGCGGCCACCACACGGATCAGTTCGGCCAGGTCGGCCAGGCGCCCGTCGTGGGTCAGGCCGCGATAACCGTTGACGTTCTGCCCGAGCAGGGTCACTTCGCGTACACCGTTTTCGGCAAGGTGGATGATTTCCGCCAGTACGTCGTCGAATGGCCGGCTGACTTCCTCGCCGCGGGTGTAGGGCACCACGCAAAAGGTGCAGTACTTGCTGCAGCCTTCCATCACCGACACATAGGCGCTTGGCCCGTCGATGCGTGGCTCGGGCAAATGGTCGAATTTTTCGATTTCCGGGAACGAGACGTCGACTTGCGGCAGTCGGGTGATGCGCGCGGCGTCGATCATTTCCGGCAGGCGGTGCAGGGTTTGCGGGCCGAAAACCACATCGACATAGGGCGCGCGATCGCGGATGGCTGCGCCTTCCTGGCTGGCCACGCAACCGCCGACGGCGATCACCATGTCCGGGTTGGCCAGCTTCAGTTCGCGCCAACGCCCGAGCTGGGAATACACCCGGTCCTGGGCGCGTTCGCGGATCGAGCAGGTATTGAGCAGAATCACGTCCGCGTCTTCAGCGCGGGCGGTCACTTCCAGGGCCTGATGTTCGCCCAGCAGATCGACCATGCGCGAGCTGTCGTACTCGTTCATCTGGCAACCGTGGGTTTCGATGTAAAGCTTCTTGGCCATGGAAAGATTCATCACCTGATTCAAAGAACCGCGCATTATAGGGGACATGTTCCACGGTTCCTACCGCTGTGCGTCCGGTGGCTATGCTATAGTTCGCGCCCTCATTTTTACCTCCGATGTGTTACCCGCCCACCATGACCAAACGTGAAGCTCCAATCTATAAGGTGATTTTCCTCAACCAGGGCCAGGTGTTCGAAATGTACGCCAAGCAGATCTATCAGAGTGATCTGTGGGGCTTTCTGGAAGTGGAAGAATTCGTCTTTGGCGAGCGCACACAAGTGGTCGTCGATCCTAGCGAAGAAAAGCTCAAGGCTCAGTTCGAGGGCGTTGTGCGCAGTTTCGTGCCGATGCACTCGATTGTGCGCATCGACGAAGTCGAGCGCCTGGGCACGCCGAAAATCAGCGAAGCCCGCGGTGCGGTCGGCAATGTGATGCCGTTTCCGATGCCGATGCCTGAGAAGTAGGGCTCAAGACCGAATCGTCCCCATCGCTGCGATGCGGCGACCCGACAAGCCAGCTCCCACAGGAAATCGCGGTGATCACAATAGAGTGAGCGCCCGAGCTCAACTGTAGGAGCTGGCTTGCCGGCGAAGGCGGCATCAGCCACGACGCAGAAATCAGGGAAGCGGCGAAAAAGGCGTACGCCCATCGGCGCTCTGCAATTCCATCAAATATTTACGGAATATTTGTCCGAGCACCTGGGTAGCGACTTCCAGTTCTTCGCGAGGCATCTTCTCGGTCACTTCGTCGGCCGTATCCAGCGCATCCTCCGCGCCATTGACCGCCGCCATTTTCAGCAGAATGTACGCCTGGACGTTATTGGCTGGTACGCCTTCGCCATGGAAGAACATGGTGCCGAGTTTGAATTGCGCCTGGGCATGGCCTTGCAGCGAGGCCTTTTCGAAGTAGCTCAGGGCTTGATTGAGGTCGCGCGGCGCGTTTTTGCCTTCGTAGTAGAACTCACCCAACTCGTATTGCGCTTGCGCATCCCCTTCATCCGACGCTTTCTGGCAGGCAGCGAGTGCCTGTGCCAGGTCTTGTGGCTGAGTATTGAGGGTGCAGCGACCCATCGCTGGGATTAACAACGAGTTGCCGCCTGCTTGTGCGAGCGCGAGCAGGGGCTGAAGGAGCAACAGGCAGCCCAGTGAAAGGGCGCGGCCGGTGCGGTTCATGGGAATCGACTTACCTCTGAAGGGCGCGCGGACCCATCGAGGGGATCCAATAAGCGCGCATTATGAAATAAGCAGGACCAACCTTACAAAGTCTTTACTCGTTTTTCTGCTCCGCGGGAAATATTTCGCCCACTTTGCAGGAGATTATTAGCAGATGAGCAGGACAAAGGGCAGGGATGTAGGCGAAAGCTGACGCTGGCCATAGCCAACGTCAGCGATCCGGTCTTACTTCAAGGCGGCAAAAGCGCGTTCCGCGGCATCCAGCGTCAGCTTCAGTTCGGCCTCGCCATGGGCGATCGAGGTGAAACCAGCTTCGAATGCGCTCGGTGCCAGGTACACGCCGCCTTCGAGCATCAGGTGGAAGAAACGCCCGAACAGGGCCGCGTCGCTGGCCATCACGTCATCGAAAGTAACAATGTCGTCAGCGCCGCTGAAGTACAGACCGAACATGCCGCCGGCCTGGGTGGTCACGAACGGAATGCCGGCGGCATCGGCGCGCTGTTGCAAGCCGTCGAGCAGGCGAGTGGTGTAGTCGGTCAGTTCGGCGTGAAAGCCCGGGCGGCTGATCAGGCGCAGGGTGGTGAGGCCCGCCGCCATTGCCAGCGGGTTGCCCGACAGCGTACCGGCCTGGTAGACCGGGCCCAGCGGTGCAATGCGCGACATGATTTCACGCTTGCCGCCGAAGCAGCCGACCGGCATGCCGCCGCCGATGATCTTGCCGAAGGTGGTCAGGTCCGGGGTCACGCCGTAGTGCGCCTGGGCGCCACCGAGGGCGACACGGAAACCGGTCATCACTTCGTCGAAAATCAGTACCACGCCGTGCTTGTCGCACAGGCTGCGCAGGCCTTCAAGGAAACCTGGTGCCGGCGGAACGCAGTTCATGTTGCCCGCCACGGGCTCGACGATGATGCAGGCCACATCCTGACCGACTTCGGCGAGCATGGCTTCCACGGCGTCGATGTCGTTGAACGGCAGGGTCAGGGTGTGTTTGGCGAACGCAGCCGGCACACCGGCCGAGCTTGGCACGCCTTGGGTCAATGCACCGGAACCGGCCTTGACCAGCAGGCTGTCGGAGTGACCGTGGTAGCAGCCTTCGAACTTGATGATGCTGTCGCGACCGGTGAAGCCACGGGCCAGACGGATGGCACTCATGGTCGCTTCAGTGCCCGAGCTGACCATGCGCACCATTTCCATGGAGGGCACCAGCGAGCAGACCAGGTCGGCCATCTGGGTTTCCATCTCGGTCGGGGCGCCGTAGGACAAGCCATGCTCAAGCTGCTTGCGCACCGCGTCCAGCACGTCCGGATGGCTGTGACCGAGGATCATCGGGCCCCACGAGCCAACGTAGTCGACGTAGCGCTTGTCGTCTTCGTCAGTTACGTAGGCGCCTTCGGCATGTTTGAAGAACAGCGGCGTACCACCCACGCTCTTGAACGCGCGAACCGGCGAGTTCACGCCTCCGGGGATGTGTTTCTGGGCATTGGCAAACAGCGTTTCGGAACGAGACATGATGGGTTCTCAGACTTTTAGTAATTCGTTGAAGGCGCGGGCACGGCGGGTCACTTCAGCCGTGCTCTCGGCGCCAAACAGGCCATGCACCACCGCCAGCAGATCAACGCCGTGGGCGACCAGCGGAGCGGCATTGTCCAGGGTGATGCCGCCGATCGCGCAGATCGGCAGGTGCAGGGCGCTGCGGGCCTGATCGAGCAGCTCCAGGCTGCAGGTCGGTGCGCCGGGTTTGGTGGTCGAATTGAAGAAACGACCGAAGGCGACATAGCTGGCGCCTTCTTTTGCCGCTTGCTCGGCGAGCTCCAGTTGCGCATGGCAGGTCGAACCGATGATCGCCTGGCGCCCGAGCAGTGCGCGGGCCGGCGTCAGCGGACCATCGGTCTGGCCCAGGTGCACGCCGACGTTCAGGCGTGCGGCCAGTTCCGCGTCATCATTGATGATCAACCGGGTCTTGTAGCGTTCGCACAACTCGCGCAAGGCTTCGGCCTCGCGCAGTCGTCGGGCCTCATCGCTGCTCTTGTCGCGGTATTGCAGCAGGGTGACGCCGCCTTCCAGCGCCGCCTCCACGTACGCCAGGAATTTACCGGACAGTAACTGGCTGTCGGTAATGGCGTACAGGCCACGTAATTTCATCGGGCAGACCTCACGACGTTACGAACAGAAATCCAGCGGCAGGCGGCGCGGCACGAACTGGCCTTTGCCCAACTGCTCGGCATCGCGCAGGGTGCGCCACGTGTAGTTAAGTGCAGTCTGTACGGCACTGGCGAGGTTTTCACCCTGGGCCAGACGGCCGGCGAGGGCGCTGGCCAGGGTGCAGCCCGAACCGTGGTAGCTGCCGGGCAAACGCTGGCAGGTGTAGGTTTCGCGCAGGCCGTCGCGACTGTAGAGACGGTTGTGGATTTCGGTTTCGTCGCCGTGGCCGCCGGTGATCAGCAGGTGTTTGACGTACGGAAGGAGTTTTTCCGCGCATTGGTCCGCGGTGCCTTCGGGCAGTTCGGCGAGGATGCGCGCTTCGGGAAGGTTGGGGGTGGCAATGATCGATAGGGGCAGCAGGCGTTCGCGCATGGCGTAGCCGACTTCATCCTTGCCCAGACGCCCGCCGCCACCGGCGCGCAGCACCGGGTCGCAGACCACTGGCAAATGCGGGTGCGCTGAAAGCAGTTCGACGATGGTGTCGACCATTTCCAGGGAACCGAGCATGCCCAGTTTGACTGCGGCGACTTCGGAATCGTTGAGCACGGCATTGGCCTGGGCCAACACCCACTCGCGATCGAGGACGCGGAAATCAGTGACATTGACAGTGTCCTGCACGGTCAGGGCGGTGACGGCCGGAGCCGCATGACAACCTTGAGCGAGCAGGGCTTCGATATCTGCCTGCAAGCCGGCGCCACCACTTGGGTCGTGGCCGGAGAGACAGAGGACAACGGGGCGAGAGCTGTAGATATTCATGGTGCGCGAGCTTACCACCAAACATTCTTTTTCGGGTGCGGTGACACGCCATTGTGGCGAGGGAGCCTGGCGGTTCGCCGCGCCGTCCCGCACGGTTGCGAAGCGGCCCTGGAAACCCTCACGTGCTTTGCGTCGACCGGCCTGACGACTGCTTCGCAGCTGTGCGGGACGTGCGGCGAACCGCCAAGCTCACTCCCCACAGAGGGGCTTGGTGTCCCTGTTAGCGTCTCTGAAATGCCCGCGCTAGAGCCATTGTAGGAAATATTTCCATGGTGCTTAATGGCCATCAACGGCTATGCTAGAGTGGATCCAAACAAATAACAGGTGATACCGGTCTTACGTCTGCTCAAAAGGAATGGGGGGCTTCCTGACAGGACCGGACAGGCCACGCTGGGGCTTCAATGCGCTATCTGCTGATGTTGCTGTTGTATTTGCCCTTTTTGGCAAATGCCGTCGAGTTCGATGAGTTCACTCAGAGCCTTCCTTTAGGCCGAACCCTGCAAGTGCTGGAAGACGCGGGTGGTCAGGCGACCATCGCGGATGTTCTTGCGCAGGCCGCAGCCGGCAATTTCAAGCCACACGATAAAGACACGCTCAATGCCGGGTATTCCCGCTCGGTGTTCTGGCTGAAAATCGACCTGAGCTACCGCCCGACCGACCCGACTGCGCACCGCACCTGGCTGCTCGAACTGGCCTATCCGCCACTTGATCACCTTGACCTGTATCTGCCCGATTCCACCGGAAACTATCGCCTGGTCCGGCAGACCGGCGATGACCTGCCGTTTGCCAGTCGTGAGATTCGCCAGAACAACTACCTGTTCAACCTGACGTTCAAGCCGGGTCAGAGCGAAACCGTTTACCTGCGTTTGCAGAGCGAGGGCTCGATCCAGGCCCCGGTGACCTTGTGGTCCAGCACGGCTTACCTCGAAGAGCAGCCCGTCCGGCTCTACGTGCTCGGGCTGATTTACGGCGTGTTGCTGGGGATGCTGGTCTACAACCTGTTCATCTACCTCAGTGTGCGCGACACCAGTTACCTCTACTACATCTTCTACATCGCCTCTTTTGGCCTATACCAACTGTCGGTGAACGGCGCGGCCGTGCAGTATTTCTGGCCGAACAACCCCTGGTGGGCTAACGCCTCGACGCCATTTTTCATCGGCAGCGCGGGCCTGTTCGGCAGTCAGTTCGCCCGAAGCTTTCTGCAGATGGCCACCCACAGTCGCTGGCTCGACCGTTTGCTGCTGGCGCTGGTGGCCTTCAGTGCGCTGGTCATCGGTCTCTCCTTGATGACAAGCTATGCCCTGGCCTTGCGGCTGGCCACGGCCCTGGCGCTGACGTTCACCGTGGTGATCTTTGCCGCCGGCCTCTTTGCCTGGCTGCGCGGTTTGCGCGTGGCGCGCTATTTCATCATTGCCTGGTCGGCCTTCCTGCTCGGCGGTATCGTCAATACGCTGATGGTGCTGGGTTATCTGCCGAACGTGTTCCTGACCATGTACTCCAGCCAGATCGGCTCGGCGATCGAAGTGGCCTTGCTGTCCCTGGCCCTGGCCGACCGCATCAACGCCATGCGCGAGCAGCAGGCTCAAACCCTGTTCGATGCCAGCCAGAAACTTGAAGTGCTCAACCAGCAACTGGCCCACAGCAACAAACTCAAGGACGAGTTTCTGGCGACCCTGACCCATGAACTGCGCACGCCGATGAACGGTGTGATCGGTTCTCTGGAGCTGATGCAAACCGTCGACATGGACCCGGAACTGGAGCAATACCAGCAGACGGCCGCGGGGTCGGCGCGGGACATGATGCGCATGGTCAATGGCATCCTCACCCTCACCGAATTGCAGGCTGGCAAACTCAAGGCTGCACCGGGCACCTTCAGTCTGCGCGCCATGGTGGAAACCTTGCGAGGGCAATTCGAAGGCAATGCGACGGCCAAATCCCTGGATCTGAAGGTCGACGTCGCTTCAGGCGTACCGGACCGGTTGTTCGGTGACCAGGCGAAGATCGCGCAGTGCCTGGAATGTCTGCTGGATAACGCAATCAAGTTCACCCGCATTGGTGGCCTGGCGTTGCGGGTGACCGGAAAGGCGTTCGAGCCGGATCGTCTCGCGCTGACTTTTACGGTCATCGATACCGGCATCGGCTTCACTGACCTGGGCGAAGCAACGATGTATCAGCGTTTCTTCCAGCTCGACGGTTCGATGACCCGCGAATACGGTGGCTTGGGGGTTGGGCTGGCGATTTGTCGGCAATTGGTGGAATTGTTGGGCGGACGCCTGACCCACCGTTCCGAGCCGGGACGTGGCAGCCGCTTCCAGCTCGACGTCGAAGTGACACTGGATCCGGTCGAACGCCGGGCCGCACCGCAGATGCCGCGCAACTTCCCGCCACTGCGCCTGCCACAGGAATGCACCGTTCTGCTGGTCGATGACAACAGCGTCAGTCAATTGGTGATGCGCGGCATGTTGCTCAAGCTGGGCTTTCGGGTGCGCACCGCCGAAAACGACACTGTCGCCTTCAATCTGCTGCAGCAGGAATCCTTCGATGTGGTGCTGGTGGACTGCCAGTTGCCGCAAAGGGATGGCGTGTCAGTGTGCTGCCAGATCCGCGCCCTGCCGGGATGTTCCGAAATGCCGTTGTTCGTGCTTGCCCTTGGCCCCGACCGGGAAAGCTGCCCGACCGGAGCCCTGATCGATCATTTGAACAAACCGGTGAAATTCGAAGATTTGCAGGCCGCTCTGTATCGACGGGTACTCTGTTCGCAATAGGGTGAAAGCGCCGTCAATTAGGCGGGTATGACACTTTTTTCGGTCATGGGGCGGTGCTTAACTGAACCCCCTTGGCCGACCAAAGGAGCCCCGTCATGAACCTGCATCAGTTCGCTGAAACCCACGAAGTCACTAACCAGCCACCGTCACTGGACGGCGCCAACCTGTACCGCATCGACCTGCCTTTGCAGGAGTGGTCACGGCGGTTCGGGGCCGGTTGGGCCGAGTCGCGCATCGATGCGTACGGTGCGCTGGCCGGCGGGCCGCTGATGGAAGCGGGGTTCCTGGCCAATGAAAACAAACCGGTGTTCAGCAGCCATGACCGTTACGGTCATCGCATAGACCTGGTGGAGTTCCACCCGGCCTATCACGAACTGATGCGCACGGCGGTCGAACACGGCCTGACATCGCTGCCCTGGGCCCATCCACAGGACGGCGCCCATGTCGCCCGTGCATCCATGACCTATCTGCACAGCCAGGCGGAAGCCGGCAGCGGCTGCCCCCTGACCATGACCTTTGCCAGCGTGCCGGCGCTGCAACTGCAACCGGACCTGGCCAAACAGTGGCTGCCGAAAATCCTCGCCACCGAATATGACCCGCGCAATGTCGGCATGACCCATAAGGCCGGCGTCACCATCGGCATGGCCATGACCGAGAAGCAGGGCGGTACCGATGTGCGGGCCAATACCACCAAGGCTTATCCAGTGGGGGCCAGCGGTCCGGGGCAGGCCTACGAGTTGGTCGGGCACAAGTGGTTCTGCTCGGCGCCGATGTGCGACGCCTTCCTCACCCTGGCGCAGACGGACAAGGGCCTGACCTGTTTCCTTTTGCCGCGCCATCGGCCGGACGACACGCGTAACCAGTTCTATATCCAGCGTCTGAAAAACAAGCTGGGCAACTGCTCAAACGCCTCCAGTGAAGTGGAGTTCCGGGGCGCCCTGGCCTGGATGGTCGGCGAGGAGGGCCGTGGCGTGCCGACAATCATCGAAATGGTCGCCATGACCCGCTTCGATTGCATGGTCGGTTCCAGCTCGCTGATGCGCCAGGCGCTGACCCAGGCCAGCCATCACTGCGCCCATCGCAGCGTCGGCGGCAAGTTGCTCAGCGAGCAGCCCCTGATGCAGAACGTGCTGGCGGACCTGGCCCTGGAAAGCGAAGCGGCCCTGGCCTTGAGCCTGCGCATGGGCCGCGCCCTGGACCATCTGGACGACTCGCAGGAAGCAAAATTCGCCCGTCTGGTCACGGCGGTGGGCAAATACTGGATCTGCAAGCGTGCCCCCGCGATGATTAACGAGGCGGCTGAGTGCATGGGCGGCGCCGGTTATGTCGAAGACAGCATCCTGCCGCGCCTCTACCGCGAGGCACCGGTGAATTCGACCTGGGAAGGCTCCGGAAACGTGCAATGCCTGGACGTGCTGCGGGCCTTGTCCAAGGAACCGGGTGTGCTGGATGCCCTGTTCAGTGAGCTGGGTGACGGCCATGGCGACAAGCGTCTGGCTGCGCACATCCGGCAGTTGCAGGAGGCTTTCAAGGACACCAGCGACATTCAATACCGTGCCCGGCAGTTGACCGAAGATATCGCGTTGGGGTTGCAGGCGAAGTTGTTGCTGGAGGCGGGGAATTCGGTGGTCAGTGATGCCTTTATCGCCAGTCGTCTGGATGGCGGCGGCCGGGTGTACGGCGCATTGCCACGGGGGCTGGACGTAGAAGCCATCGTCGCCCGATCGACGCCGCAAGGTTTCTGATCCCCCCGATCAACCTCACGCCGCAAACCCTTGTAGGAGCGGGGTTGCCCGCGAAGGCGTCCAGTCAGCCGACTGCGATGCTGGATTCTCCGGCCTCTTCGCGGGCAAGCCCGCTCCTACAAATAAAAGATAGCCATCAAGCCACTGTTCCCGTGAAGCGACGATGCAGGCAAGATGAAGCTCTGCAAGTCAGAACACAGGATGCTGATCGTGACCGAAGCTTTTATTGTCGTTCAAACCGCCGAGCAAGCCGTGGACCGGCTCGCACTCTTGCACAATCGTGCCACCACCGCGTTGAGCCAGGCCCTCAAGCGCTACCTCAAGGATCGCGTAGAGCCTGATGCCGAACAGCGTGCCATGTTCCGCTACCCCGAATTGCGCCTGACCTACCATTGCCAGGGCGAAGTCCCGCAGACCACCCGGGCCTACGCCAAGGTGCAACTGCCGGGCACTTACAGTGTCACCGTCACCCACCCGTCGGCTTTCCGCAAATACCTGCTGGAACAGCTTGTACCCCTGATGCATGACTTCACCGTGACCGTCGAAGTCGGCGTCAGCCAGCAGAACATTCCCTATCCGTACGTGGTCGAGCAGGGCGATGAGCTCGCCGGTTCCGGCGTCACCGCCGCCGTGCTGGCGCGGGTGTTCCCGAGTACCGACCTGTCGGCGGCGACCGACGGCATCGCCGACGGTCTCTACGATTGGGAAAACACCGATCCATTGCCCCTGGCCCTGTTCGATGCCGCCCGGGTGGACTTTTCCCTGCGCCGCCTGGTGCATTACACCGGCAGCGACTGGCGCCATGTGCAGCCGTGGATCCTGCTGACCAACTATCACCGCTACGTCGACCAGTTCATCGTCCACGGCCTGGAACAGTTGCGCAGCGACCCGCGTTTCGTGCGCATGGTCCTGCCGGGCAACGTGATCATCGAAAAGAGCATGGATCACGGCGAAGCCTCGGCGATTGCCGCCGGCGTGGTCTGGCACCGTTACCAGATGCCGGCCTATCACCTGATCGCCAGCGATGGCCACGGCGTGACCCTGGTGAACATCGGCGTCGGCCCGTCCAACGCCAAGAACATCACCGACCACCTGGCCGTGCTGCGCCCGCACTGCTGGCTGATGATCGGCCATTGCGGCGGCCTGCGGCAGTCGCAGACCATCGGCGACTACGTGCTGGCCCACGCTTACATGCGCCGCGACGGGATTCTCGATCGCGTCGTGCCGCCGAACATTCCAATCCCGGCCTTGGCCGAAGTACAGATGGCACTGCAGCAGGCGGCGGCCAACGTCACGGGCGAGCAGGGCGACGAACTGAAAAAGCGTCTGCGCACCGGCACCGTGCTGACCTACGACGACCGCAACTGGGAGCTGCGTTGGGCCCAGGAGCGTCCATTGATCAACCTGTCCCGGGCGGTGGCCGTGGACATGGAAAGCGGCACCATCGCCGCGCAAGGTTATCGTCTGCGGGTGCCGTACGGCACCTTGCTGTGCGTCTCGGACAAACCACTGCACAGTGAAATCAAGTTGCCGGGTTCGGCCAACGCCTTCTATGAGCGAGCGGTCAGCCAGCACTTGAAGATCGGCATCGCCGCGGTGGATCTGTTGCGTACCGAACTCAATTCGTTGCACTCGCGCAAGCTGCGCAGCTTCGACGAGCCGCCGTTCCGCTGATTGTTCCCATGGTCATTTAGCGGTCAGGGCACTAGCATTAGCAGCCCTGACCGTTAGATGTTCACTTCGCCATGTCCCGTCCCCAACGTCCCGTTTCCCGTCGCCCCGGCGCGAAACCGTCACCTTCCGCCCCGCGTCGTGTCGCCAAGGCTCCTCCTGCCGAGCCGAAACTGATCCTGTTCAATAAACCCTTCGATGTGCTGACGCAGTTCAGCGATGGCGAAGGCCGCGCCACCCTCAAGGACTACATCGACGTGCCGGGGATCTACCCGGCCGGACGACTGGACCGTGACAGTGAAGGCCTGTTGCTGCTGACCAACGACGGCCAGTTGCAGGCGCGAATTGCCGACCCGAAACACAAGTTGGCCAAGACCTATTGGGTGCAGGTCGAGGGTGAGCCGAACGCCGAGCAGTTGCAGCGTCTGCGTGACGGTGTCGAATTGAATGACGGCATGACCTTGCCCGCCGAGGCGCGGCAACTGGAGGAACCCGAGCTGTGGCCGCGCAATCCGCCGGTGCGCTTTCGCAAAAGCGTGCCGACCACTTGGGTGGAGCTGGTGATTCGCGAAGGACGCAATCGGCAGGTGCGGCGCATGACGGCCGCCGTCGGGTTGCCGACGCTGCGGCTGGTGCGGGTCAGGATTGGCGACTGGACGATCGAAGGGCTCGATCAGGGCCAGTGGAAGGAAGTACCGGCGCGCTTATAACGTGCCGGTTTCGATCAGGCCGATCACCACGCTTTTGATCACGAACGCGGCCACGCCAAGGCCCAGCACGAAAAACAGAATGAACGAGCCAAAACGCCCGGCCTTGGACTTCTTCGCCAGATCCCAGACGATGAAACCCATGAAAATGATCAGGATGCTGACCAGGCCAGTCATCATCCACTCTTCGAAAACGGCAGGATCCATTGAGTATCTCCAGCGCGCGCGCGGCTAAAAGGGCGCGGGGAGTATACGGCAAGGAGGGCGGGCGTTGAGGCGGGCTGCGGCGGTGTGTCGCAGCTATTCGTCGCCGGACTGTTTTGCGCGCAGGAGCTGCTGTAGGAGCTGTAGGAGCTGTAGGAGCTGCCGAGTGACACGAGGCTGCGATCTTTTGAAAAGATCGCAGCCTTCGGCAGCTCCTACATGAGCGAACCTGCTTGCGATGGCGTCGTCAGCTGCGCAGATGAGTCAAAGGCAGTTCAGTGCTGTTCAACACCTGATTCAGCACAAAACTCGACCGTACGCTGGTCACCCCTTCAATCCGGGTCAAATGCCCCAGCAGCAGCTTCTGGTAGTGATCCATGTCCGGTACCACGACCTTGAGCTGATAGTCGGCATCCATCCCGGTCACCAGGCTGCATTCCAGCACCTGCGGCAAGGTGCGGATGGCCTGTTCGAAGTTCTCGAAGCGTTCCGGTGTGTGGCGATCCATGCCGATCAAAACATAGGCGGTCAGGCTCAAACCGAGCATTTTGCGGTCGAGCAAGGCGACCTGGCGGGAAATGTAGCCGTCGTCCTCCAGTTGCTTGACCCGGCGCGAGCACGGCGAAGGGGACAGGCCGATGCGTTCGGCCAGTTCCTGGTTGGAAATGCGTGCGTCACGCTGCAATTCCGCCAAAATGCTCAGGTCATAACGGTCAAGTTTGCTCATCAATCAGTCCCTTGTCGTAACTATTGCGACAGATTATGTATCCGGGGTTAAAAATTGCGCAAGTGATGTTTATTTGAGCAATCTTCGCAATCCTCTGCCGCCGGCAAAAGCCTATTCTTATCACCAGAATCACTGCTCGGACAAACAGTCCAGTGCGGCCCGCCCAATCAGGCCCGCCGCGGTCGCCGCCCCCCACAGGGGATGTGCCGGCCCCCGAGCTACACACTGTCCAGAAGACGGCGTGAGGTGAGCCGATGCCAAAAGCGTCGAGCACGGACGAAGTTCTCAAGGGGAGGCCGACGGGTCTCCCCTTTTTCTTGCCTGAAATTTACCCCGCCGATGTAAGACAGCCCTCAATAAATAAGTTGCGCGACTGATAACCTGTTGCAGAACCGGCCTGTGCTTTCCCAGTCTTACGTACAGGCCCTAACCCGCAGTGAGGAAAAGCATGAAGTCGCGCATCTGGCGTTTGGCCGGTGTTGGTTTGCTGTGTGTCAGTGTCACTGCGCAATCGCTTGCCGATGAACCGCAAAACCGCGGTCCCGATGGCCAACACGGCCAGGGTGGTGGGCATCAGGGCAACAATCAGGGGCATGGCGGCGACAATCAGCCCCATCCGCAGAACGGTCAGCAGCAGAATCAGCCGCGCCCGCAGAACAACGACGCCATGCATGGCGACAACGGCCGCCAGTTCGACCACAACGGGCAACAGCAGCACAACGGCCAGGGGCAACCAAGGCCGCCGGCCCCGGATTTCAACAGTCCGGTGCGCTTGCCGCCGCCACCGCCGCAATTGCCGGCCAATGACCTGCCGATCTCGCCCCGGCCCGACGCCGTGCGCCAGACTCAGCCGCCCCAGCGTGGTTACTATCAGGACGTGCCACGGCGCAATGACAACAACCAACATTGGAACGGGTACATCGGCGCACCGAGCCAGAACAATCAGTGGCAGGGCCGTCCCGACGGGCACGGCAATGGCTGGGGCTCCGGGCCGCGATACCGTCCAGGCCAGGTCATTGACCGCTTCCCGGACCGCGACTACCGCGTGCCATATCGAGGAATGGATTATTTCTACTCCGGTGGCTACTGGTACCGCCCGCTGGGGCCGCGTTATGTCGTGGTGGAACCGCCGCGGGGCATTCGCGTGAGCTACCTGCCCGATTACGCCGAGCAGGTGTGGATCGGCGGCTCGCTGTTGTTCCTGGCGGCCGGCTCCTACTACGCCTATCAGGAAAGCACCCAGGATTACGTGGTGGTCGAACCGCCGGTGGGCAGCCCGACGCCGCAACCCCAGCAGCCGGCCAGCAATGGCTATGACGTGGTCGCCTATCCCGCCAATGGACAGTCGCCGGAGCAGGTCAACCGGGACGGTTACGAGTGCTATCAGTACGCGGTGCAACAGAGCGGTTTCGACCCGCGCACCGCGACCTATCAGCCGGATCCGTCGGTGGTGCAAAACTACCGTCAGGCCCAGGGCAACTGTCTGAGCAGCCGCGGCTATCAGGTCACCGACTGAGCCCGGGCGGCGTTCACCACTTCCTGCGGATCGGCGTGCACCAGCACTTCGGCCCGCGGGTAGACGTCATGAATCGCCGCCGCCGCCTGATCGCTGATGCCGTGAGCGACTGACAGCGTCAACTCCCCCGGCAGCTCCAGGTGCAATTGCACAAACCACTGGTTGCCGGAAATCCGCGTCCGCAGGTCATGGGCACCCAGCACGCCGGGCACGCTGCAGGCCAGTTCGAGCATGTGCTGGCTGACATCCGGCGGCAGCTCTTCATCCATCAGCACCGCAAAGCTTTCCCGGGCGATCTGCACGGCGCTCCAGAGGATGTAGGCGGCAATCCCCAGACCAAACCAGGCATCGACCTGATTCCAGCCAAAACCGGCCAGCACCAGGGCCACCAGAATGCTGCCGTTGAGCAGCATGTCCGAGCGGTAATGCAGGGAGTCGGCGCGCACGGCGTTAGAGCCGGTGGCCTTGACCACGCGATGCTGCAATATCAGCAGGGCCAGGGTCAGCGCCAGGGAAAACACGATCACGCCGATACTCAGCCAGGGCGCGCCCACCGGCTCCGGATGCTTGAGCCGATCGAAGGCCTGCAGCGCAATCAGCACCGCACTGCCGCCAATGAACAGGGCCTGGGCCATGCCCGCCAAGGATTCGGCCTTGCCGTGGCCGTAGCGATGATCGTCGTCGGCCGGGCGCAGGGCGTAGTGCACAGCCAGCAGGTTGAGCAACGAAGTGACCCCGTCGAGGGCCGAGTCGGTCAAGCCGGCGAGCATGCTCACCGAGCCACTCAACCACCAGGCAATGCCTTTGGCGACAATCAGGGTGCATGCCACCGCTACCGAGGCACGGGTCGCCAGCCGCAGCAGGCGGGCGTGTTCGGAGCTGGAAGTCATAGGCTCGGCTTTTCCTTTGAGATTCAGGCGGCAGGTTGCAGACCGAACATCGCCAGTTGCTGCGGGCTGCCCTTGTGCCGGATCAGGCGCGGATCGTCCAGCGGCAGGCTGCGACCCAGTTCACGCTGCAGGATAGTCTGCAACTTGAGGTTATCGACCTGGCCGTCGGCGCCAATGGCGTCCTTGAGTTTTTCCGGATCGACCTGGGCTGTCTTGCCTGGCTCGAAGTAGATCGCACCGGTGGCAAAGTCCACGGCAAACGCGATCAGGCCGGGGATGATGTAGAACAGCAGGCCCACGGCGTCTAGCACGGCGATGGCCGGGTCGATCTTGCCGTCGATCTGGCCCCGGCGATCCGGGTAGAAAATCGAACCGCAAGCTGTTACCTGGGTCAGCAGGGTCGCGACCAGTACACCGCCGATCAGGCGAAAGGGAGCACGCATATGAAATCTCCTGTGTAGAACACCTGGAAGGATAGTGGTTTGAGCTCGGACTACGCCAAACAGTTCGCCGTTATACTCGTGCGCTAGTTTTGGAGCCAGCATGATTTCTTTGCCGATTGATGAAGTTTTACCCGCCCTGCGTGAAGCCCTGGCGACGCGCCACGAAGCCGTGCTCGAAGCACCGCCCGGCGCCGGTAAAACCACCCGTGTGCCCCTGGCCCTGCTCAATGAGCCGTGGCTGGCCGGGCAGACCATCCTGATGCTCGAACCGCGCCGGCTGGCGGCACGGGCAGCGGCGGAGCGCCTGGCCAGCGAGTTGGGCGAAAAGGTCGGCGACACCGTGGGGTATCGCATCCGCCTGGACAGCAAGGTCGGCCCCAACACACGCATTGAAGTGGTCACCGAAGGCATTCTCACCCGGCGCCTGCAGGATGATCCGGCGCTGGAAGGCGTCGGCCTGCTGATCTTCGACGAGTTCCACGAGCGTAGCCTCGACGCGGACCTGGCGCTGGCCCTGAGCCTGAATGGCCGGGAACTGTTCCGCGATGACCAGCCGCTGAAAATTCTCCTGATGTCGGCAACCCTGGAAGGCGAGCGCCTGGCCGGGTTGCTCGATGATGCGCCGATCCTGCGCAGCGAAGGGCGCATGTACCCGGTGGCGATGCGCTGGGGCCGTCCGTTCCAGCCCGGTGAATACATCGAGCCGCGCCTGGTGCAGACGGTGCTCGAAGCCCTGAATGACGAAACCGGCAGCGTGCTGGTGTTCCTGCCGGGGCAGGCGGAAATCCGTCGCGTGCATCAGCAGTTGGTTGATGCCCTGGGCGACAGTCCCCAAGTGCTGCTTTGCCCGTTGCACGGTGAACTGGATCTGGCGGCGCAGCGCGCGGCGATCGATCCGGCACCGGCAGGCCAGCGCAAAGTGGTGCTGGCCACCAACATCGCCGAAACCAGCCTGACCATCAACGGCGTGCGCGTGGTCATCGACGCCGGATTGGCGCGGGTGCCGCGCTTTGATCCCGGCAGCGGCATGACCCGTCTCGACACCCAGCGCATTTCCAAAGCCAGTGCCACCCAGCGCGCCGGTCGTGCCGGGCGTCTGGAACCGGGGGTGTGTTATCGCCTGTGGTCCCAGGACCAGCACGAGCAACTGGCTGCCTATGGCAGTGCGGAAATTCTGTCGGCCGACCTTGCCGGGCTGGCCTTGCAACTGGGCCGTTGGGGCGTGACACCGGGGCAACTGGTCTGGCTCGATGTGCCACCGGCGGCCGCTTATGCCCAGGCTCAGGATCTGCTTGAACGTCTCGGCGCCCTGGAAGGCGAAGCCTTGACCCGCCACGGTCAGGCCATGGCCGAGTTGCCAGCGCATCCGCGTATCGCCCATTTGCTCTTGCGCGGCCAGGCCCTCGGTCTGGCGGACATGGCCTGTGATGTCGCGGCGCTGCTGGGCGAGCGCGATATCCTGCGCGGTGCCGGCGCCGACCTGCACAGCCGCCTGGCACTGTTGTCCGGCGCAGAAAAAGCTGCGCGCGGTGCGCAGGGAGGCGTCCAGCGCGCGCGGCAACTGGCGCGGCAGTATCGCGGCTACCTGCGCGGCAAGGCTGCGCAGCCGGTCAGCGACCCGGATCACCCGCGCTGGCTCGGCGCCTTGCTGGCGCTGGCCTACCCCGACCGCGTGGCCCAGCAGCGGCGGGCCGGCGGCGCGGAGTATCGCCTGGCCAACGGCCGTGCGGCGCTGTTCGCCGAAGCCGACAGCCTGATGAAACAGCCGTGGCTGGTGATCGCCGACCTCGGCAGTCGTCAGGGCCAGCGCGAAGAACGGATTTATCTGGCGGCGGATTTCGATCCGGCGCTGTTCGATTCAGTGCTGGCCGAGCAGGTGCGCTGCGTCGATCAACTGGATTGGGACGAGCGCGAAGGCGTGCTGCGCGCCGAACGCCAGCGAAAGGTTGGTGAGCTGGTGCTCAGCCGCGAACCCCTGACCGGCCTCGACGAAAATGCCCGCAGCCAGGCCCTGGTCAATCTGGTGCGGCGCAAGGGTCTGGAGCTGTTGCCCTGGACCCCGGAGCTGCGCCAGTGGCAGGCGCGAGTGGCGTTGCTGCGGCAACTCGATCTGGCGGGGAAGAGCGGCGAAAGCGAATGGCCGGACGTCAGCGACGCGGCGCTGCTCAAAAGCCTGGAACAGTGGCTGATGCCGTATCTGGGCAAGGTGTCGCGGCTCAGCCATTTCGCCAACCTCGACCTGTCGAGCATCGTGCGCAACCTGCTGCCATGGCCACTGCCACAACGGCTGGATGAACTGGCACCCCATCACCTGAGCGTGCCCTCGGGTTCGTCGATTCGCCTGGACTACAGCGAGCAGCCGCCGATTCTGGCGGTGCGTTTGCAGGAGCTGTTCGGCCTGGCGGAAACACCACGTATCGCCAATGGCCGGCAAGTGGTGAAGTTGCACCTGCTGTCGCCAGCGCGGCGGCCGGTGCAGGTGACCCAAGACCTGGCGAACTTCTGGCGCAGCACCTATGCCGAGGTGAAGAAAGATCTGAAGGGGCGCTACCCCAAGCACTACTGGCCGGATGACCCGCTGGTGGCGGAGGCCACTGCGCGGATCAAACCCCGTAAATAAATCCAACCCACCTCGCCCATTCCCTGTAGGAGCCGGCTTGCTGGCGAAGCGTCCCTGAGATTCACATCGGCTGAGAGGGCCTCATCGCTGGCAAGCCAGCTCCTACAGGTGTGGGGGCAGCCCAATTTGAGTCAGTCCAGTTGGGGGCGTGACCGCTCGGCTTTGGCAGTCAGTTGCTCACGACAGTAGTCAGCAAACAACTGCGCCGGCTTGGTCAGTTGCCCTCGCTTGAGCCACGCCGCGACCAACCCTGAACCGGTGACGTTTTCGGCAATGTCCACACACACCACTTTCTTACCGTCGTAAGTGCATTCCGAGTGCGGCTTGGTGACCAGGATCGAAAAGCCGAAACCCTGACCGACCATGCCGCGCACCATCTCGATCGACGGTGAGCTGAAGGCGATTCGCGGGGCCAGCCCCAGCTCATCGAACAGGCTGACGAAATAAGTGCGGCTCGGCTGTACGTCGAGCAGGATCATCGGCTCCAGGCACAAATCACGCAGCGACACCTGCGCCTGCTGGGCAAAGCGGTGATCGGCGGGCAGCAGGGCGTAGGGGCGTTGCGCCGGCATCAGCGGTTCGGTCTGGATGGTGCCGTCGAGGTCGTGCTCATAGAGGATCGCCAGGTCGAAGGCGCCGGACGTCAGGCCCTGCACCAGTTCCTGTTGCTCGCCGTCGCGGATGCGGATCTCCACGCCCGGATACAAGGCCGAAAAGCCGGCCATCAGCTGCGGCAGGTACAGCGGCGCCACGGTTTCGAAGCAGCCGATGTCGATCTGTCCGGACACCACGTCGTTATCGGCCAGGGCGTTCTGCTCGAACTCCCGGGCCATGCGCAGCAGTTCCTGGGCCTTGCGGTAGAAGCGTGCGCCACTGGGGGTCAGCGACACGCCCTGAGCGTGATGGCGGATCAGCAGTTGCACGCCGAAGCTGTCTTCCAGGCCCTTGATGGCCGTGGAGATTGACGGCTGGGCGATGTACAGCTTGCGCGAGGCCTCGGCGACGCTGCCGCATTCGACAGTGGTGATGAAGTACTTCAGTTGACGCAGATTGTAGGCAGCCACAGCAGACCTCGGGGGTGAACGGATCAGCCATCCAAGGCAATTTGCGCACCACCCGTGTCCGCTCGGGCAGCAATTTTTGTTGTGCTTGAACAATAACCACATGCGGCACCCGTGAGGAGACGGGCTAGGCAGTTTTTTCTTGGCCTGCGAAGACATTTTTACTGGTTTTCCACCGCTGGCGCCTGAGCCACTATCCAATACACAAGAATGTCCACTGGAGCATCTGAACGTGTTCGAGCTTGAGTATTGGCAAAGCAAGGCCGCAAATCTGCGGTTTCCTGATCTGGCGGTGATCGATGGCCAGCGCCGTGCGGCGCAGTCCGGGCAAACCTTCGCCGCGATCAACCCGGCGACCGGGCAGTGCCTGGCCAATGTGGCGGCCTGCGGTGAAGAAGACGTGAACGCGGCAGTACGCAATGCGCGGCAGGTGTTCGAGGCCGGCACCTGGTCGGCGCGCTCGCCATCCGAGCGTAAAGGCGTGCTGCTGCGTCTCGGCGAGCTGATTCTTGAACATCGCGAAGAATTGGCGCTGCTCGACTCGCTGAACATGGGCAAGCCCGTCGCCGACGCTTACAACATCGACGTGCCGGGTGCCGCCGGCGTGTTTCGTTGGTACGCCGAAAGCCTCGACAAACTCTACGATCAGGTTGCGCCGAGCGCGCAGAACATCCTGGCGACCATTACCCGCGAAGCCCTTGGTGTCGTCGCTGCGGTGGTGCCGTGGAACTTCCCGCTGGACATGGCGGCATGGAAGCTCGCCCCGGCGCTGGCGGCCGGTAACTCGGTGATCCTCAAACCCGCCGAGCAATCGCCGTTCTCCGCCCTGCGTCTGGCTGAGCTGGCGCTGCAGGCGGGTATCCCTGCAGGCGTACTCAACGTACTGCCGGGCCTCGGTGAACAAACCGGCAAAGCCCTCGGCCTGCACCCCGACGTCGATTGCCTGGTGTTCACCGGCTCCACCGAAGTCGGCAAATATTTCATGCAGTATTCCGCGCAGTCGAACCTCAAGCAGGTGTGGCTGGAGTGCGGCGGCAAGAGCGCCAACCTGGTGTTCGCCGATTGCCAGGACCTCGATCTTGCTGCCGAGAAAGCCGCGTTCGGGATCTTCTTCAATCAGGGCGAAGTCTGCTCGGCCAACTCCCGGTTGCTGGTGCAGCGTTCGATCCACGACGAGTTCGTCGAACGCCTCAAGGCCCAGGCCGAACGCTGGTTGCCCGGCGATCCGCTGGACCCGTCGAGCCCGGCCGGGGCCATCGTCGACAGCCGCCAGACGGCGCGCATCATGATGTTCATCCAGCAGGCCGAACAGCAAGGCGCGACCAAAGTCTGTGGCGGTCGGCAGTCGACTTACAATGGCTCGGACAACTTCATCCAGCCGACGATCTTCACCGGCGTGACACCGGACATGCCGCTGTTTCGCGACGAAGTATTTGGCCCAGTGCTGGCGGTGACGGCGTTCGACGACGAGGCCCACGCCTTGCAACTGGCCAATGACAGCGTCTACGGTCTGGCGGCTTCGCTGTGGACCGATGACTTCAACCGCGCCCACCGTGTGGCGCGACAATTGCGAGCGGGCACGGTGTCGGTCAATAGCGTCGATGCGCTGGACGTGACCGTCCCTTTTGGCGGTGGCAAGCAGTCGGGTTTCGGCCGCGACCTGTCCCTGCATTCATTCGATAAATACACCCAGTTGAAGACCACCTGGTTTCAATTGCGCTGATAACAAAACGGAGAACTGGCGATGACCACCCCACGTGAAACCCGCGACTACCAGGCCGCCGACGCTGCGCACCACATCCACGCCTTCGTCGATCAGAAAGCCCTCAACGATGAAGGGCCGCGGGTGATGGTCCGTGGCGAGCGCCTGAACCTGTGGGACAACGACGGCCGGCGTTACCTCGACGGTATGTCCGGGCTGTGGTGCACCAACCTCGGCTACGGGCGCAAGGACCTGGCTGCGGCGGCGTCGCAGCAGCTGGAGCAGCTGCCGTACTACAACATGTTTTTCCACACCACTCACCCGCAGGTGATCGAGCTGTCCGAGCTGCTGTTCAGCCTGTTGCCGGGGCACTACAGCCACGCGATCTACACCAACTCCGGCTCCGAAGCCAACGAAGTGTTGATCCGTACCGTGCGCCGCTACTGGCAGGTACTCGGCAAGCCCGAGAAGAAAATCATGATCGGCCGCTGGAACGGTTATCACGGTTCGACCCTGGCCGCGACGGCGCTGGGCGGCATGAAGTTCATGCACGAAATGGGCGGCATGATTCCGGACATCGAGCACATCGACGAGCCGTATTTCTTCGCCCACGAAGGCGATCTGACGCCGGCGGAGTTCGGTCTGCGTGCGGCACAGCAACTGGAAGCGAAGATTCTCGAACTGGGCGCGGACAAGGTCGCCGGTTTCATCGCCGAACCCTTCCAGGGCGCTGGCGGGATGATTTTCCCGCCGGAAAGCTACTGGCCGGAAATCCAGCGCATCTGCCGCCAGTACGACGTGCTGCTGTGCGCCGACGAAGTGATTGGCGGCTTCGGTCGCACCGGCGAATGGTTCGCCCACGAATACTTCGGTTTCGAGCCGGACACCCTGTCCATCGCCAAGGGCCTGACCTCGGGTTACATCCCCATGGGCGGCTTGATCCTGTCGAAGAAAATGGCTTCGGTGCTGGTGGAGCAGGGCGGCGTGTTCGCCCACGGCCTGACCTATTCCGGGCACCCGGTGGCGGCGGCGGTGGCGATTGCCAACCTCAAGGCGCTGCGTGACGAAGGCGTGGTGACGCGGGTCAAGGACGACATCGGTCCGTACCTGCAAACCTGCCTGCGCGAAGTATTCGGCAAGCACCCGCTGGTGGGTGACATCCAGGGCACCGGCATGGTCGCGGCCTTGCAGCTGGCCGAAGACAGGGACAGCCGCAAGCGTTTCGTCAACGAGAACGATATTGCCTGGCGTTGCCGCACGATCGGTTTTGAAGAAGGGGTGATCGTGCGCTCGACATTGGGGCGGATCATCATGGCGCCGGCGTTGATTGCCAGTCGTGAAGAGGTCGACGAGTTGATCGCCAAGACGTTGAAGGCGATGGACCGGACGGCGCAGGAATACGGCCGGATCTGATATTGCGACAGGCATAAAAGATCGCAGCCTTCGGCAGCTCCTACAGGGATCGCATTCCAATGTAGGAGCTGCCGGAGGCTGCGATCTTTTTGCTGTTTTCAATCCATGCACCCACCTCGGGCATCCCCGCCCACAGCGCCCTTTTCCGGTGCGCGCTAACGAGTTTTTTCATCGTTCGCATCGACATATTTCCTCATTTTCCTAATCCCGCCCTTGGGCCACCATCGATCTCGCCAACCAGCCGGATGCTGCCCCACCGAAAGGTCCACCAGAGACCACGGTTGCACGCCGGCTGGCCGTACTGCCCATGACAAAACTAAATCAACAGCTTTGGGAGTGCTCCATGACCAAGTCCTTGCTTTCACGTGTTGCCCGTCCACTGGCGATCACCGCCATTGCCGCCGCGGTCGCCACCAGCGCCCAGGCCGGTACCCTGTCCATCGGCCATACCACCTGGGTCGGCTACGGCACCCTGTACCTGGCCCAGGACCTGGGCTACTTCAAGGAAAACGGCTTGACCGTCGAGTTGCCGGTGGTCGAAGAAGCGGCGATGTACATGGCCGCCCAGGCGTCAGGTGAGCTGTCCGGCTCGGCGTCGACCATCGACGAAGTGCTCAAGTACCGTCCGCAATTCTGCTTCAAGGCCGTGGCCGCGCTGGATGACAGCCATGGCGGCGATGGCGTGCTGGTGGGCAAGGACGTCAAGAGCCTGCAGGAACTCAAGGGCAAGGCGGTCGCCGTGAACGAAGGTTCGACCTCGCAGTTCTGGCTGTCCTACCTGCTGAAAAAGAACGGGATGAGCATGAGCGACATCACCGTGCAGAACATGACCGCCGACGATGCCGCTACCGCGTTCATCGCGGGACGTGTACCGGCCGCCGTGACCTGGGAGCCGCACCTGTCGATGGTTCGCGACAAGCAGCAAGGCAAGGTACTGATCGACAGCAGCAGCACGCCGGGTGTGATCGTCGACGTGGTGGCGCTGAATTGCTCGGTCATCGAGAAACAGCCCGAAGACGTCAAGGCGCTGGTAGCCGGTTTGTACAAAGCCGTGCAGTACACCAAAGACCATCCGCAGGAAGCTTACAAGATCATGGCCAAGGGCGTCGGCGGGTACCTGGCCGACCCGAAAGAGCTGGAAGCGGCCGCCCAGGGCGTGCGTTTCTATGATCAGGCCATGAGCGAAAAACTGCTGGGCTCGCCGGGCAAACCGGGTGACAGCGCACCGCTGATCAAACTGGCCAATGAAACCGCCAGTGAATTGCAGGGCAAGCCCTACAACGTCGCCAATGACGATCTCATCGATAACCGTTTCGTTACCCCGCTGTAGGAGGTTGGCATGTTCAAGCGCAATTCATGGCTGAGCCGCTGCATCACGCCCAAGACCGGTTTGCCGGTCTCGGTGATCTGGAGCGCGAGCGGTCTGGCCTGGGTGCTGCTGGTCGGCCTGTGGGCCGGTCTGTCTTACGGCGGCGTGGTGCCGGAAATGTTTCTGCCCACGCCGGGCGCGGTGGTCGAGGCCGGGGTGCGCCTGGGGCGCGACGGCACCCTCGGCCAGCACGTCTGGGCCAGCGTCGAAGTGGTGATGGTCGGCTTCATTGTCTCGTCCCTGGTGGCGGTGCCGCTGGGGCTGTTGATGGGCAGTTTCCGTATCGTCCAGGCGTTCCTCGAGCCGCTGGTCAATTTCATCCGCTACCTGCCGGTGACCTCCTTCGTGCCGCTGTTCATCCTGTGGATCGGCATCGGTCTGGAGCAGCGCGTGTCGGTGATCATTTTCGGTGTGTTCTTCCAGCAACTGGTGATGATTGCGGACGTGTCCAAAGGCATCTCCAAGGACCTGATCAACGCGTCCTACACCCTCGGTTCGAATCGCCGCGACGCGGTCTTGCACGTGATCGCCCCAGCGTCCCTGCCCGGTGTCCTCGACACCCTGCGCGTGACCATGGGCTGGGCCTGGACCTACCTGGTGGTGGCTGAACTGGTCGCCGCGTCCAGTGGCCTGGGATACCTGAGCCTCAAAGCCATGCGTGGTTTTCAGGTGGACGTGATCTTCCTCGCCATCGCCATCATCGGCCTGCTGGGCCTGTTCACCGATCAACTGTTCCGCTTCCTTCGCCTGAGGATCACCGCATGGGCTCAGTAACTGCTGCCAACCATCGTTTCGTCTCTGCCAAGCCTGCCCCGGTGAACGCCCCGCGACTGCAAGTGGACAAGGTCAGCCTGCGTTATCAGAAGCCCGATGGCGGCGTGTTCACCGCGCTGGATCAGGTGTCGTTCGAAGTGCCTGATCAGCAATTCGCCGTACTGGTCGGACCTTCGGGCTGCGGCAAATCGAGCTTGCTGTACCTCACCGCCGGGCTGAACGAGCCTACCTCCGGCGAGATCTACGTCGGCGGCCAGCAGGTACAAGGCCCAGGCGCCGATCGCGGGATGGTGTTCCAGAGCTACACGCTGTTCCCCTGGCTGACCGTGCGCCAGAACGTCGAGTTCGGCCTGAAGCGTCGTGGCATGCCGGCGGCGCAGCGCAAGGACATCGTCGACTATTACGTCAACGAGGTCGGCCTGAGCGGCTTTGCCGACAACTACGCCAAGCAGCTGTCCGGCGGCATGATGCAGCGTGTTGCTATCGCCCGGGCGCTGGCCAACGATCCGCAGATCCTGTTGATGGACGAACCTTTCGGTGCCCTCGACAGCCAGACGCGTCTGCAAATGCAGCAGCTGTTGCTGCGGGTGTGGGGCAACAGCAAGAAGACCGTGCTGTTCGTGACCCACGACATCGACGAAGCCATTCTGCTCGGCGATCGGGTCTACGTGATGGGCGCCAAACCCGGGCGGATCAAACAGATCCTCGACGTGCCGATCGAGCGCCCACGGAACCTGGACATGGTCATGGAGCGTTCATTCATCGAGATGAAACGCGAGATCTTCGGGTTGCTGCATGATGATCTGGAAGAGGCGCATTAAGCGAACAGTGCACAGACCTTGTAGGAGCTGGCTTGCCAGCGATAGCGGTTTATCATTCGACAATGAGTTCGACTGACACCACGTCATCGCTGGCAAGCCAGCTCCTACAGGATTTTGTGTTGATTTGGACTAGGGCGCAGCCGGCAGCAGGAACCGCGCAATCACCGGCAGGTGATCGGATATGCGCAACGTATCATCCTGCCGCACCCGCGCTTCCACCCGTTTGATCCGGGGGCTGTAGAACAGGTAGTCGACCGTGCGGTCCGGCCCGGTCAACCCCGGATCGTTGGGGTATTGGGTCAGCCATTGTTCGCGGTCCTGGCCTGCGGCTTCGTTGTTGCTCGGGATCATCGGGTACTTGTCCCACAGCAGGTGCAACGCGCTGTCGGCGGAGTAGGGGACACGATGCTCGTCCGGCAGGCGCCGGTACTGGCCCAGCGGCAGCAGGTTGAAATCGCCGCCGATCAGCCAGGGCGTGCCACGGCCTTCGAACTTGTCGAGGACTTTGGCCACGGCGCTAACCTGGTTCTGCAAGGTGTCGTCGGACTGGGTTGTGCGGTCCAGATGGGTATTGAGCAGCGCCATCTGGCCGCCATCGCTCAGTGGCAGGTACGCCACCAGCAGGGCATCCCGAGGATTGAATTGGCGGCTGAGCAGATTACCCGCAACCGGCAGTTGCAGGCGTTCGGCGTGGTCGATCCGGTAACGGCTCAGGGTCGCCAGCTGCCGGCCGACGCTGCCGAAGATGTGCGGGTTCGGCACAAAGTCGGCCTTCCAGTCAAAGGCGCTGACGCTGCACGGATACAGGTCGGCGAGTCGCTCGTACAGCAGCTTCAGTTGGTGCTGGTAATCGCTGGCCTTGGCGCCGTCGTCGAGTTCCTGCAGCAGCACGATGTCCGGTTGCTCGTCGCGGATCACCCGCGCCACTTCGTCGAGGCTGAAGGCCATGTCTTCCGGCGTGGGTTTTTCGTCGCTGCCAGCGGCCAGGTCATTCCAGAACACGTAACGCTTGCCCGCCAGGTACTGGACGTTCCACGTCATCACCTTCAGCGCCTGGCCGGGAACCAGGGTCGCCGCCGGTGTGCTGCAAATGGCGGGCACTGTTTCCCTGGCTTCGGGGCGCCAGGTCAGGCTGTAAATCATTAGCGCAATCAGGCCGATCGCGATCAGCAAGCCCAACAGGGTGTGGCGCAGTAGTCGAGTCATGAAATGGCTGGGTCGCGCTGCAAATGTGTGACCGAGCATACCCGAGCGCGCTGGCTGCGCCCACGGGCAGAGCGGTCAAAGTGGCCGGTCATTCTGTTCCGGCGCCGGGCTGATCAGCATGAACATGCGAAACAGCACCACGCTGGTAAACAGCTGCAGGAAGCTGTGGGCACTGTCGATCAGCAGGGAAATCACCGGGTTTTGCGGCTCCGGATACACCGCCAGGGTGGCGCCCTTGAGCAGCCACAACGGCCCCATCACACACAGGATGCACAACAGGATGCGCATGAAATGACCGCGGGTCATGCGCAGGCTTTCCTTCATCGCCGCCAGCGGCGCCAGGCCGCGCAGCACCAGCAGGTATTCGCCGAATGCCAGGGTCACCATCAGGTAGATGCCCGGCAGGAAATACAGCGACAGGCCGAGCAGGATCAACAGGGTATTGAGCGCCGTCAGCAGGGCGAAGCGCGGCCACAGGCTGGCCGACATGGCCAACAGGTCGCGGTTGCGCGGTGATTCTCCGCGGCTACGGGCGTCGAGGAAGAGGATCAGCGCAGCGGTATACAGCGGATACACCAGCAGGCCGACGATCACACTGATGCCGGGGAAACTGTCCGGCTCGGTGGAATGGTCGACCACTTGTTGCAGCAGCGCCTCCAGGATCACCAGCGGCAGGCACAGCTGCACGATCTGGCCCAGATTGCGCTTGAAGAAATACAGGGAGTCACGCAAGACATCTAACGGATTCATCAGTCGGTATCGCAGGTTGGAAGCAGGGGACCACTTTAACCGATGAAACCCTTGGGGACGCAAAAGTAAACGTTCGGTAAAGCTCATTGAAACAACTTGTTTCAGCCTCCATTAAGGTGAGGCGCCTTATCCTCCTGGATAACGTGCAACGATTTCCCCCGGCAATCTGTGAGGTCGCCATGAACAGCGAAGAACAAACCCTGATCGATGGCCTGTTTTCCCGGCTGCAACAGGCCGAAGCGGATTCAACCCCGCGTGACGCCCAGGCCGAGGCGCGGATCAAGGAACACCTGACGCGCCAACCGGCGGCTGGTTATTTCATGACCCAGGCGATTCTGGTGCAGGAGGCGGCGATCAAGAGCCTCGACGCGCAGAACAAGCAACTTGAGCAGCAAATCCAGACCCTGCAGGCCGAGCTGCAACAGGCCAAGGCACAAGCGGCGTCGGCGCCAGCACCCAGCAGTGGTGGCTTTTTGTCGAGTATCTTTGGCGGCAGTTCTCGTGAGACGCAGCCCGCGCCATCCCAGAGCGCACCGCCGTCGAGCGGCGGCTGGCGTGAACCGGGACGCTCGTCGTTTGGTGCGCAACCACCACAGCAGAACTTCGGTGCACCGCAGCAGAACTTTCCACAGCAGGGCTATGCACCGCAGCAGCAGGCTCCGGCAGCGGCCGGTGGCGGTTTTCTTGGTGGTGCGCTGAAAACCGCCGCTGGCGTGGCTGGTGGCGTAATGCTGGCTCAAGGCATCAGCAGCCTGTTCCATCACAATCAGCAACCGGAAGTCGTCGAAGTCATCAAGGAAGAGCCGGCCCAGGTCAACGGCCAGGACAACAATGGCTGGGGCGATGACCAGCGCATGGCCGGTAATGATTCCTACAGCAACGATCAGGGCGGTTTCAGCGACGCTGACTACAGCGGTGACTCGTTCTTCGGCGGCGACGACGACTCCTTCGTCTGACCTCTCTGTGGCGAGGGAGCTTGCTCCCGCTGGGGTGCGTAGCAGCCCCCTTGCTTTAGAACCCAAAGGGCCTGTTGCGCAGTCCAGCGGGAACAAGCGCCCTCGCCACATAGCCGATTATTCGCGGAACAATCCTCGAGGCTGGCATACTGAGCGACTTTTCGGGCCTGGTGCCTGATTCCGCCTCGAGGAAAACCGGTGAAAAAAATCGCAGTGTTCGCCGATGTCCAAAACCTCTATTACACCGTGCGTCAGGCCTATGGTTGCCACTTCAACTACGCCGCGCTGTGGGCTGACATCAGCAAACAGGGCGAGATCGTCGAAGCCTATGCCTACGCCATCGACCGGGGTGACAGCAAACAGCAGCAGTTCCAGCAGATCCTGCGCAACCTCGGTTTCACCGTAAAGCTCAAGCCGTACATCCAGCGCAGCGACGGCTCGGCCAAGGGCGACTGGGATGTGGGCATTACCCTGGACATCATGGACGCCGCCGATCACGTCGATGAAGTTGTGCTGGCCTCCGGTGACGGCGATTTCGACATGCTCCTCGAGCGCATCATCAGCAAGCACGGCGTCCAGGCGGTGGCCTACGGCGTGCCGGGGCTGACGGCCAACTCGCTGATCCGCGCCGCCAGCCGCTACGTGCCGATCGAAGGCGCGTTGCTGCTCAAGAATTGATTTTTACGGAGTTGAACCAGGTTTGGAACGCATAGCAGTCATCGACTTTGAAACCACCGGAATCTCCCCGAGCAGCAGCTGCCGGGCCACGGAAATTGCCGTGGTGATCCTTGAGCAGGGACGCATCGTCGAGCGTTACCAGAGCCTGATGAACGCCGGCGTACGTGTGCCGGCCTTCATCGAGCAACTCACCGGCATCAGCAACGCCATGCTGCGCACCGCGCCGTCGGCGGAGCAGGTGATGAACGAGGTCAACGAATTTGTCGGCGTCACGCCACTGCTGGCGCACAACGCCGCCTTCGACCAGAAGTTCTGGGACTTCGAGCTGGGCCGGATCAAACGTACCCGCCTGCAGAACTTCGCCTGCTCGCTGCTGCTGGCCCGCCGTTTGATGCCTGCTGCGCCGAACCACAAGCTCGGCACCCTGACCACCTTCGCCAACCTGCCCCACACCGGCAAAGCCCACCGGGCCATGGCCGATGCCGAGATGGCCGCCAACCTGACGGCGCATCTGGCTGAAGAGTTGCGGCAAAAGCATGGGTTGCGCGAGCTGTCCCATGATTTGTTGTGCAAATTGCAAAAGGTCCCGGCGGCCAAGGTAAACGAACATCTCAAGCGCTACCGCGGGTTCTGAACATACCCGTAGGAGCTGCCGAAGGCTGCGATCTTTTGATCTTGATCTTTTAAATCAAAATCAAAATCAAAAGATCGCAGCCTCGTTTCACTCGGCAGCTCCTACAGTTCCACAATTCCACAATTCCACAATTCCACAATTCCACAATTCCACAATTCCACAATTCCACAATTCCACAATTCCACAGTTCCACAGTTCCACAGTTCCACAGTCCGACGGGGCGTTATTTACCATTCCCCTCGATATGCCCCAACGGCACCCGCTTCTCGATCGCACTGGACAACACAATCGACGTCTTGCTGAAGCCAAACGTGGCAATCCGGTTGATCAGCTCCTCCAGCTCCGGCATCGAGCCCACTGCCGCCTGCATGATCACGCAGGGATCGCCGGTGACCCGGTGGCATTCGGTCAGTTGCGGAATCTTGATCAGGTCGTCATAGGCCTTCTGGTTACCATGCTGGTTCAGGCGCAGTTCGATCACGCACTGGATCGGCAGTCCGAGCTTGGCCATATCGACTTTCGCCTGGTAGCCGGTGATCACCCCCGCGGTTTCAAGTTTCGCCACGCGCTCGGCTACCGCGGGGGCGGACAGGTTGACCTTGCGCGCGAGGTCGGCGTAGGACGCGCGACCGTTTTCCAGCAGGGCGCTGAGCAGCATGCGGTCGTATTTGTCCATGGTGCTGACTCCTCAAAAACAAGTGACTTTCGAAACCACGGTATATGCCTCTGATCTCCGTGTTTTGAAAAGTGTACCGACGCTTTAAACATGTTTTGTAACTTATTTTCCGTCGTTGGCCTTTCTAAAATAGCGGTTCACCTGTCCCTGCCTGCGAGCCACCGCCATGCCTGTTCTGCGCCGCTTCCCCTTACCGCTGATAGCCGCCTTTTTCGCGCTGTACGTGATCTGGGGCTCGACCTACCTGGTGATTCGCATCGGTGTGGAGTCATGGCCGCCGTTGCTGCTGGCCGGGGTGCGTTTCGTGATTGCCGGTAGCTTGATGTACGCCTGGCTGCGCTGGCGCGGCGCCCCGGCGCCGACCTGGGCGCAATGGAAGGCCGCCGGGATGATCGGCGTGTTGCTGCTGGCGTGTGGCAATGGCGCCGTCACTGTGGCCGAGCATACCGGTGTGGCTTCCGGCGTCGCGGCATTGGCCGTGGCCACCGTGCCGTTGTTCACCCTGCTGTTCGGCTACTTCTGGGGCGCGCGCAATACCCGACTCGAATGGGCCGGGATCGTGCTCGGGCTGATCGGCATAGGCATGCTCAACCTTGGCTCCAACTTGCAGTCGAGTCCCCTGGGTGCTGCGTTGCTGATTTTCGCCGCCGCCACCTGGGCCTTCGGTTCGGTGTGGAGCAAACACCTGCCCCTGCCCGCAGGGCCAATGGCCAGTGCCGTGGAAATGCTGGTGGGCGGTGTGGTGCTGTTGATTGCCAGCACGGTGAGCGGTGAACAGATGGTGAGCATGCCAACCTTCGAGGGCTGGGCGGCGCTGGCGTACTTGACCGTGTTCGGCTCAATCGTGGCCTTCAATGCCTACATGTACCTGTTGAAACACGTGCGTCCGGCGGCGGCTACCAGCTATGCCTACGTCAACCCGGCGGTGGCGGTGTTGCTGGGAATCCTGTTTGCCGGCGAGACCATTGGTGTTGAAGAAGCTTTGGCGATGGCGGTGATCATCAGCGCCGTGGTGTTGATCGGCTTGCCGCAGTGGCGCAAGGCTCCCGTTCGTCCCGGTGTGGCCGCGGCGACAGAATCCCGGGTGAATTAGGGTAAACTGCGCGGCATTGCATCTTGTTTTGCACACTTGTTTTGAAAAACCCGCGCTGAATTTTCCTACGGTAATCCCATGACTTTCGCCCCCCTTGGCCTGATCGAACCCTTGCTGCGCTCCCTCGAGACGCTCGGCTACCAGACCCCGACGCCGGTTCAGGCGCAAGCCATTCCGGCGGTGCTGGCTGGTCGCGACCTGATGGCCGCGGCCCAGACCGGCACCGGCAAGACTGCCGGTTTTGCCCTGCCGCTGTTGCAACTGCTGGCGATGGAAGGGCCGAAAGTCACCGCCAACTCGGTGCGCGCGCTGATTCTGGTGCCGACCCGCGAACTGGCGGAACAGGTCCACGAAGCGGTGCGCCAGTACGCCGAGAACCTGCCGTTGCGCACTTACGCGGTCTACGGCGGCGTCAGCATCAACCCGCAAATGATGAAGCTGCGCAGCGGCGTGGACCTGCTGGTGGCAACGCCCGGGCGTCTGCTCGATCTGTTCCGCCAGAACGCGCTGAAGTTCAACCAGCTGCAAACCCTGGTGCTGGACGAGGCTGATCGCATGCTCGATCTGGGCTTCTCCGAGGAGTTGGCGAACATCTACAAGGCGCTGCCGAAAAAACGCCAGACGCTGCTGTTCTCCGCGACCTTCTCTGACGACATCCGCCTGCTGGCCGGGCAAATGCTCAATGATCCGCTGATCGTTGAAGTCAGCCCGCGCAACGTCGCGGCCAATACCGTCAAGCAATGGATCGTGACGGTGGACAAGAAGCGCAAGCCGGAATTGTTCGTGCACCTGATGCGCAAGAACAAGTGGAAGCAAGTGCTGGTGTTCGCCAAGACGCGCAACGGCGTGGACGCGCTGGTGGAAAAACTCCAGGGCCTGGGCATCAATGCCGACGGCATCCACGGCGACAAACCCCAGGCAACCCGTCAACGGGCGCTGGATCGTTTCAAGCTCAGCGAAGTGCAGATCCTGGTCGCCACTGACGTCGCGGCCCGCGGTCTGGACATCGAAGACCTGCCGCTGGTGGTCAATTTCGACCTGCCGATCGTCGCCGAAGACTACATCCACCGCATCGGTCGTACCGGCCGTGCGGGTGCCACCGGGGAAGCGATTTCCCTGGTGTGTGCCGATGAAGTGAATCTGCTGTCGGCCATCGAGACCCTGACCCGGCAGACGTTGAAGCGCCAGAACGAGCCTGATTTCGAGCCTGAGCACCGGGTGCCGGATACCGATGCCAGCGGTCAGGTGATCAAGAAGCCGAAGAAACCGAAGAAGCCCAAGACGTCGGGTGGTGGCGGCAAGCGCAACCTGGGTAAGTGGGTTGATAGTGGGGAGGTTGCGCCGGCGGAGCCTTCGATCAAGCCTGTGCGTAAAGTGCCGGTGTTTAATACGGGGCCGCGTAAGCGTAAGCCTTAAAGAAAAAGTAGTGAGCTACGAGCTACGAGCTGCAAGTTGCGCGTTTAGCTCGCAGCTCGCAGCTTATAGCTTGTGGGTGCTTCTCAACCAATCCAAAATCCCCAACCCCGCCGCCCGCCCACTGGCAAAACACGCCGTCAACAAATACCCCCCCGTCGGCGCCTCCCAATCAATCATCTCCCCGGCGCAAAACACACCCGGCATCTGCTTGAGCATCAACCGCTCATCCATCGCCTCGAACAGCACGCCACCCGCACTGCTGATCGCCTCGTCCAATGGACGGGTTTTCACCAATGTGACAGGCAATGCCTTGATCGCCTTCGCCAGCAACGCCATGTCGGCAAAGGTGTCGGCTGATGTCAGCTCGCGCAGTAGCGCCGCTTTCACTCCGTCAATCCCCAACTGACTGTGCAAATGCTTGGCCATGGAGCGCGAGCCCCGTGGCTTGTTCAACGTGGCCAGCACTTTATCCACAGGCCGGCCCGGCAACAGGTCCAGGTGGATGGTTGCCGAACCGTACCGGTTGATCGCTTCGCGGATCGACGCTGACAGGGCATAGATCAGGCTGCCTTCGATGCCGGTGGCGGTGATCACGCACTCACCGAGCCGTGGCACGTCGTCGTTGAGACCGATGGCGATGTTTTTCAGTGGGGCGCCGGCGAATTTGCTGACCATCAGGTCGCTCCAGGCCTGCACCTCGAAGCCGCAATTGCTTGGTTGCAGCGGGGCGAGTCCTACACCGTTTTGCTCCAGAGGCAACATCCAGGCGCCGTCCGAGCCCAGGCGCGACCAGCTGCCGCCGCCGAGGGCGAGGAGGGTGGCGGCGGGTTGTAAGGTTTTTTCACCCTCGGGGCTGGCGACACGCAATGCACCCTGTTCATTCCAGCCGAGCCAGCGGTGGCGGGTGTGGATAACTACGCCGCTGTCGCGCAGGCGTTTGAGCCAGGCGCGCAACAAGGGAGCGGCTTTCATGTCGGTCGGGAACACCCGGCCGGAGCTGCCGACGAAGGTTTCAATGCCCAGGTCGTGAATCCACTGGCACAGGGCATCGGCATTGAAGCCGCGCAGCAGCGGGGCGATCTGCGGGGCGCGTTCGCCATAGCGCGAGAGGAACGCCGGGTAGGCTTCGGAATGGGTGATGTTCATGCCGCCGACGCCGGCCAGCAGGAACTTGCGCCCGACCGAAGGCATGCCGTCGTACAGATCGACCTTAATCCCGGCCTGGCTCAACACTTCGGCCGCCATCAGACCAGCGGGGCCGCCGCCGATGATGGCGACGTGGGCGGGGGAGGAGGTCGGGGCTTGAGTCATGGCATGCACTACGGTCTGGCAGGATAAGCCGGGCATTCTAGCAGCCCGAATCCCTTGTAGGAGCTGGCTTGCCAGCGAAGGGGCCATTACTGCCGATGCAAAACTCAAGGGACCCTTCGCCGGCAAGCCGGCTCCTACAGGTCCGGCGTAGGCATACTTTGGAGTTGGTTAAAAAATAATCAGTGCCGTGTAGCCCACATACAGCCTGGCCTGCAGTCCCTTTCACTCAGGTTATCCACAGGCAGTTCCACAGGCATTGTGGGTAAAGCATCCACAGGTCAATGACAACCTGATGACTGCCAGACACGCTGGGCACTGTGATGCAGGATGCCGTGCCGACGCGCCAATGCGTGGCGGTCCTTGCTGTAGCCGCCACCAATGACGCCAACCACCGGGATATCGCGACCCAGGCAATGGCGCATTACGCTCTCGTCGCGGGCGGCAACACCTTCGTCTGTCAGCTTCAGATACCCGAGGGCGTCGTCCTTGTGCACATCGACCCCGGCGTCATACAGCACCAGGTCAGGCTGGTAGAGCGGCAGCAAATAGTTGAGTGCATCGTCCACCACTTTCAGGTAGTCGGCGTCACCCATGCCGTTGGGCAGCGGGATGTCCCAGTCACTTTCGGCTTTGCGCGCGGGAAAATTCTTCTCGCAATGCAGGGAAACCGTCACGGCTTCCGGCGTGTTGTGCAGAATCCGTGCAGTCCCGTCGCCCTGGTGCACGTCGCAATCGAAGATCAGCACCCGATTGACCCGACCGCTTTGCAGCAGGAACTGGCTGATCACTGCCAGGTCATTAAAGATGCAAAAACCCGCGGGATAATCGTAGTGGGCGTGATGGGTGCCACCCGCAAGGTGACAGGCCAGGCCGTGTTCCAGCGCCTGCTCCGCCGCCAGCAAGGAACCGCCGACGGCACGAATCGTGCGCCGTGCCAGGGCTTCGCTCCACGGCAGGCCCAGGCGCCGCTGATCCTCGCGGGACAATTCGCCGCTCATGTAGCGCTCGATATACGCAGGGTCGTGGGCCAGGGCGAGGATGTCCGGCGGGCAGAGTTGCGGGCGCAGCAGGTCGCCGTCGCGGGTCAGGCCGCTGTCCACCAGGTGATCGCGCAGCAGGCGAAACTTGTCCATGGGGAAGCGGTGATCCGCCGGGAACTCGGGGCTGTAGTCTTCGTGGTAGATCAGCGGCAGCGGCATGATGATTTCATACGGGAATGAGAGAGAGATCCTACCAGCGTTGTAGACTGGTGACATTGGAACGCAGGAGTGGGGGCACATGGAGCCGATACAGGAACTCGAAAGCGCGCGCTTGTTGATGCGCCAATGGCGCGACGAGGATTTGCCGGAATTTGCGGCAATGTGTGCCGATCCGCAGGTGATGCGCTACTTTCCGGCGGCGCTGAGTCGCCTGGAAAGTGCCTCATTGATCGGGCGAATCAGGGGGCATTTTGCCGAGCATGGTTTTGGTTTGTGGGCGCTGGAGCGCAAGGACACGGGGCAATTCATCGGTTTTACCGGGCTTCTGAGGGTGGGTTTCGACGCGCCCTTTACCCCGGCCGTGGAAATCGGCTGGCGCCTGGCCCGTGAACACTGGGGCCTGGGTTATGCCAGCGAAGCGGCGTGGACCGCTCTGCGCTGCGGCTTTGATCGTTTGTCGCTGAACGAGGTGGTGTCGTTTACCGCCGACAGCAACCTGCCTTCGCAGAAAGTCATGCAGGCGATTGGCATGCACCATGATCCAGCCGACGACTTCGAACATCCGAAGCTCGAAGCCGGGCATCCCCTGCGCCACCACGTTCTGTACCGCATCAGCCGCGAACAATGGCTGCAAACCTTGCATGGCTAAGCTGGCCGGGATGTTTACAATGGCCATCATGGGCTTTGTCCAGAAACCGAATTGACCGGCGCAGCCAAGACTGCGCGGTATTGAGTGGCGTGAGGAGTGTCTGAATGAGCCAAGTGTTGGATGATCTGGTCGACCTGCTGACCCTGGAACCCATCGAAGAGAACCTGTTCCGTGGCCGCAGCCAGGACCTGGGCTTTCGCCAGTTGTTCGGTGGCCAGGTGCTCGGCCAGTCGCTGTCGGCGGCCAGTCAGACCGTTGAAGAGGCGCGGCATGTGCATTCGATGCACGGCTATTTCCTGCGTCCGGGCGACGCCGGCCTGCCGGTGGTCTATCAAGTCGACCGGGTGCGCGATGGCGGCAGTTTCAGCACCCGTCGGGTGACGGCGATCCAGAAGGGCCATCCGATTTTCACCTGCAGTGCGTCGTTCCAGTACGACGAAGAAGGCTTCCAGCACCAGCTCGAGATGCCGCAAGTGGTCGGTCCGGAAAACCTGCCTTCGGAGCTGGAAATCACCCAGCAACGCGCGCACCTGCTTTCCGAGAAAATGCGCGAAAAGCTGTTGTGCCCGAAACCGATCGAGTTTCGCCCGGTGACCGAGAAAGATCCCTACAACCCGCAGCCGTCCGATCCGGTCAAGTACGTCTGGTTTCGTGCCGATGGCGCCTTGGCCGATTCGCCGGCCCTGCACAAGTACCTGCTGGCCTATGCCTCGGACTTCGGCCTGCTGGTAACGTCGATGCAGCCTCATGGCAAGACGGTCTGGAACAAGGACATGCAGGTCGCCAGTCTCGACCACGCGCTGTGGTTCCACGCCGACCTGCGTGCCGATGACTGGCTGCTGTACGCGATGGACAGCCCCTGGGCCGGAAACTCTCGCGGGTTCAACCGCGGCAGCGTGTTCAATCGTGCCGGGCAACTGGTGGCGTCGGTTACCCAGGAAGGGCTGATCCGTCATCGCAAGGACTGGGCATGAGCCTGGCCGATGTGCGCCACTGGGTGTTCGACATGGACGGCACCCTGACCGTGGCGGTGCATGACTTCGCGGCGATTCGCGTGGCCCTGGCGATTCCCGCCGAAGACGACATCCTCACCCACCTCGCCGCTTTGCCGGCCGAGGAGGCCGCTGCCAAGCATGCGTGGTTGCTGGAGCATGAGCGGGATCTGGCGCTGGGGTCGACACCGGCGCCGGGCGCAGTCGAGCTGGTGCGCGAATTGGCCGGGCGTGGTTATCGCCTGGGCATCCTCACGCGCAATGCCCGGGAACTGGCCCATGTCACGCTGGAAGCGATCGGCCTGGCCGACTGCTTCGCGGTGGAGGATGTGCTGGGTCGCGATGAAGCACCACCCAAACCCCATCCCGGCGGCTTGTTGAAACTGGCCGAAGCCTGGCAGGTGCCGGCGAGCGAGATGGTGATGGTCGGCGACTACCGCTTCGATCTCGATTGCGGGCGAGCGGCGGGGGCGCGGACGGTACTGGTGAATTTGCCGGATAATCCATGGCCGGAGTTGGTGGATTGGCATGCGGTGGATTGTTTTGAGTTGCGCAGGATGCTTTTGGCCTGATAATTCAAGATCAAAAGATCGCAGCCTTCGGCAGCTCCTACATGGGTAATGTGTACGCCTGTAGGAGCTGCCGAAGGCTGCGATTTTTTATTCAAACAACGCCTTCTGCCCCTCCGGCGACGTAAACATCCCATCCCCGTCATGCCCGACCCCGGGCACTTCGATCAACTGCTGATGCAGGCCATTGGGCGCCAGGCGCTTCAGATACTCGAAGTAATACCGCCCCCGGGCCAACCGGTTTGGCCCTTGGGCCTTGGCCTCGCAACGCTTGTCCAGCGCCGGATGGTTCGGGTCGGTGTCCTGCTGGCCCAGCAGGTAAACGACGTCACGGCTGAGGTACTTTTCCTGCAACTGCGCGGCCGTTTGTCCTTCAGCGTAGGCCGGCAGATCCGCCAGCCCGTATTTCCAGCGGTTGAATTCCGGACAGCCTGCGTGGCTGAACGCCACAGGCCGGCGCTCATCGAACCAGGCGTAGGAGGACGGGTTGGCAATCACGTAGCGCACCTGCACGCCGGCCGCTTGCAGTGCAGGCTGATCATGACCGAGCAAGGCGTAGCGTTGAACCACCTGCGCACCGCCGGAGTGGCCGGCGATGACGATTTGTTTCACATCGGGAAACTGCTGGCGATCACCCAGGCGGGCAATGATTTCGTCGAGTGCGGCATAAGAGGAGAGGGCAAACGGTGCTGTGGATAAACCGCCGGCCATCCAGTCATTGCCTTGCCAGCGCAAAACCGAGTCAGCCACAGGTTGTGCGGCAACGTCGAGCTCATTGAGAAACTGTGGGGCGATCACCAGGGTTGTTGCGCTTTGTCCGGCCAGTTCAGTGGCGCGTTCGCCGCTGTGCAAATAGGTTTGCGCATTGCGCAGGCGGCCGTGGAGGATGATCAGTACCCGTTCGATTTTCGCCGGCGCCGGGCTGATGCCCACGGCCATTTCACCTTCCTTCAACAACAGGCGTCCGGGACTGAGTTCCTTGACACCCTGTTCGGCCGCCTGGGTACCTGCGCAAGCCATCAACAACAGCAACCACCACTTTTTCATCTAAAGATTTTTCGCCGCAAAGGTGTCGCACTGGCTTACCTGGCCCTGGGCGAAACCGGTTTTGAACCAGCGCACCCGTTGCGCCGACGTACCGTGAGTAAACGAGTCGGGCACGACACGGCCCTGACCCTGTTGTTGCAAGCGGTCATCACCGATGGCGTTGGCCGCGTTGAGGGCTTCTTCGATGTCGCCCGGTTCCAGCCAGTTCAGGCGCTTCTGCGCGTTGTTGGCCCAGACGCCTGCCAGGCAATCGGCTTGCAGTTCCTGGCGCACCAGCAAACCGCCGTCACCTTCCATCTGCCGCCCTTGCTGACGCGCCGCCTGAATTTTCGCCGAGACACCGAGCAGGGTCTGCACGTGGTGTCCGACTTCGTGAGCGATCACGTAGGCCTGGGCGAAATCACCCGCAGCGGAAAAACGCTGGGACATTTCCTGGAAGAAGCTCATGTCCAGGTAGACCTTCTGGTCTGCCGGGCAATAAAACGGGCCGGTTGCCGAAGTGGCCAGCCCGCATGCCGAGTTGACCCGGTTGCTGAACAGCACCAGGGTCGGCTCTTTGTACTGGCGGCCAGCCTGTTGAAAGATCCCGCCCCAGGTGTCTTCGGTGTCGCCGAGGATCGAGCGCACGAACTCCGCGCCTTGATCGTTGGCCGGTGGCGCCTGGCGGCTCTGGTTGGTGGCGGGCGCCGTTTGCTGGCCCATCTGCCCGGTCAACTGTCCGAGGATTTGCATCGGGTCCTGGCCGGTGATCCAGCCAATGCCGACGATCAGCAGGATCGCGGTCAGGCTCAAGCCCTTGCCGCCGCCAAAGCGCATGCCGCCACCGCCTGCGCCGACATCATCGCCACGGGCGTCGACCACGTTGTCGCTGCGTCGGCCTTTTTTCCATAGCATGTGAGAATCCTCGTTGAGCCGCGTAATGAACCTGCGATGAGTGTTGCTGCTCAGTGCAAGCGGCGCCAGTCCGGTCGTCAGACATTCCTGGCGCGCTCTGGTTCGGCGCGAGGGCCAACTTATGGGATTCGGCCTGCGCCGCTATTGCAGATCCTCGGTGCCGAAGGTGTCGCAGGTGTCGATTGTTCCGCTGGAAAAGCCCGCGGAGAACCAGTAGGTACGTTGCCCGGAAGTGCCGTGGTTAAACGTCTCCGGGCGCACGGTCGCGTTGGCGGAGCGCTGCAGGGCGTCATCGCCAAAGGTGGCGGCGGCGTTCAAGGCGGCATCGACATCACCCGGCTCCAGCCAGTCGAGGCGTTGTTGCGCATGGTGCGCCCAGACCCCGGCCAGGCAGTCGGCCTGCAGTTCCGCGCGGACTTCCAGGCCGCCGTCGCCCGAGGTCCGGCGGCCCTGGCTCAGGGCTTGCTCGAACGGGTCGGAGAGACCCAATTGCAGTTGCACATGATGACCCACCTCGTGAGCGAGCACGTAGGCCTGGGAAAAGTCGCCGATCACACCGTGCCGTTCGGCCATGATTCGGAAAAACGCCAGGTCCAGATAAATCTGTTGATCATCGGGACAATAAAACGGCCCGGAGCCCGTGCCGGCAAAACCACAGGCCGACTTGATGCCGTTGTTGAACAGGGTCAGGGTGGGGGGCGGATAATGTTTATCCCGTTGGCTGAACAGTTGCGCCCAGGTGTCTTCGGTATCGCCCAATACAGACTGCACAAACTGTAATTGTGGATCGACAGGCAGGTGCTCATGGGGACCCGCGGAACTGTCGTTCGGCATTCTGTCCAATGTCGAGTAAAAGCCTGCGCCCACCAGCGTGGCGGTAATGGCCAGTGCAATGAAAGTTGTTGTCCCTGTGATTTGACGGGCGTCCTTGCCCTCGCGTGTGTCGTTTACGTTATCGCTGCGTCTTGCCCTGTTCCATAACATGGTCGTTATTCCTGTGCAGATAAGGCGGTCATCGCCAAAACGCCATGAATAACGCCATTGCTTAAGGTGTGCCGGGCTAATATGTAAGCGCAGGTTAATCAGGTTGTTAGCGTTGCGCTCCATTCATAAAAGGATCCCCATTTGACGTCGCCCATCAGTACCCCGCTTTCCGGCGTCAACCAGCCCTTCAAAGGGATTCTGTTGATCGTGGTGGCAACCTTCCTGTTCTCCAGCCACGATGCCTTGTCGAAATATTTGTCCGGGTTCTACCCGATAGTCATGGTGGTATGGGCGCGCTATGTCGTTCATACCTTGCTGATGGCCGGGATCTTTCTGCCGCAATCCGGACTTCGGGTGTTGCGCACCAAACGACCGATGTTGCAGTTGATCAGGGCGCTGTGCCTGTTGGGCACCAGCCTGTTTTTTACCACCGGCCTACAGTACATCCCGTTGGCGGAAGCCACGGCGGTCAACTTCCTTGCGCCGGTCCTGGTGACCGCTTTGTCGGTGCCTTTGCTGGGGGAGCGAGTGACGCGGGGGCAGTGGATCGCGGTCATTTGCGGGTTCATCGGTGTGTTGATCATCGTCCATCCCGGCGGTGATCTGTTCACCCCGGCCGTGTTGCTGCCGCTGTGCTCGGCCCTGTTTTTTTGTTTCTACCAGTTGCTCACCCGCAAACTCAGCGAAATCGACAGTCCGACCACCAGCAACTTCTTCGCCGGGCTGTGCAATACCCTGGTGATGAGTGCGCTGGTGCCGTTCTTCTGGCAATTGCCGAGTCTGATGCACGGCCTGATGATGCTGGCGTTGGGCACTTGCGGGATGACTGCGCATCTGTTTCTGACCCAGGCGTTCCGCCTTGCTGCGCCGGCATTGCTGGCGCCTTTCGGTTACTGCCAGATCGTTTTCGCCGGGCTATTGGGCTGGCTGCTGTTTTCCCACACGCCGACTGTCACCACCGTGATAGGCATCGCCGTGATTTGCTGCAGTGGCCTGGCGGCGGCCTGGCAGCAGAGCCGTCGGTAAAAGCTCAGCGGTTAACGACCTGTAGGAGCGAGCATGCTCGCGATGGATGTCAATGATGACGCGGGCTGTCTGGATGCCCGCGGCGTTCATGAATCCATCGCGAGCATGCTCGCTCCTACAGGGGGCGGGGATGCGCCGGACTTTATTGGGTGACGGCCGGAATCTTGCGCGGTGCCATGAAGTACATCCAGATCAGCGCGATGAAGTACATCGCCGGAATCACGGTGAACAGCACGGTGTAGTTATTGTGGGTGACGGTGAGGATGTGGCCGACCAACTGGGTCATGAACATCCCGCCGATCGCCGCACACATGCCGCCGAAACCGAACACCGTACTCATCATGTGCTTGGGCGTGTAGTCCATCACCAGGCTCCAGATGTTCGCGGTCCAGGCCTGGTGCGCTCCGATGGCCAGGGAGATGGCGAACACGGCAACCCACAGGTTGCTGGAGCCGGCCGCCATGACCACGCCGATGATGCAGCAGGCGAACAGCAACATGGACATCAATCGCGCCTTGATCGGGTTGACGCCGCGACCAATCAGGAATGAAGACAGGATCCCGCCGCCGATACTGCCGAAGTCGGCGGTGACGTAGATGATGATCAGCGGGATACCCATCTGCGTCACGTTGATGCCCAGGTTGTATTGCTGATTGAGAAACGGTGGCAGCCAGTACAGGTAGAACCAGAACACCGGTGCAGTCATCGCGTAGGCAAGGGCGAAGGCCCAGGTGCCGCGCATGCGCAGGATCCGCGAGAAGGGTACGCGGGTTTGTTCCGGTTCGACTTCGTTCTGGATGTAGTCCAGTTCCGACTGTTTGACCCTTGGATGATCTTCCGGGTTGAAGTATTTCAGGCCCCAGAACACCAGCCAGATCCCGCCCAGCGCCGACATGCACAGAAACGCGGCTTGCCAACCCCATACGTGCAGGATCAGCGGCAGCATCATAGGCGTGAACATCGCACCGACGTTGGTCCCGGCGTTGAAAATGCCGGTGGCAACGGCACGTTCGCCGGCCGGGAACCAGGTGCGTGTGGTTTTCACACAGGCCGGGTAATTGGCGGCTTCAGTCAGGCCGAGGATGAAGCGGCAGACCATGAAGCCGACGGCCGAAGTGGCCAGGCCGTGTGCACCGGTCGCCAGGCTCCAGAACAACACGGAGCAGAAGAACACGCGCTTGACGCCGACCCGGTCGATCAAGCGGCCCTGCAGCACGAAGCCGATGGCGTAGCCGACCTGGAACCAGAAGTTGATGTTGGCGTAATCCATCGCCGTCCAGCTCATTTCCCTGGCGAGGATGGGCTGCATGACGCCGAGAGCGGCGCGGTCGATGTAGTTCAGGGTGGTGGCGAAGAACACCAGCGCCAGCATGCCCCAACGGGTCTTGCCGACGGCCATGGCGCCGCGGATTTTGTCGCCGATGCCACCAGTGGCAGCGCTCGTGGCCGCAGCCATGGGAGAGCTTTGAGTAGGAGTCATGTGTACCACCCGTTTTTGAATTTTTTATGTGTTGTTCTGGGTCGTCGAACAGTTTGTTGATCATTGCGACCGGTGGTTGTTTTCCGGCTGCAATGTGGAGTCGATGTTGGGCAGTGAGCAAAAAATCGTCAATTCGCTAAAGGCCATTTTGTTCGATAATCGCACACAAAACTAACTGGGTAGTACATTGTTGATTGTTGTGTGGGATCTTTCAGCCAATAATTAACCTCAAGAAATCCACGATCCCTGTAGGAGCCCGGCTTGCCGGCGATGACCCCCGCGAGATCGCCATCGCCGGCAAGCCGGGCTCCTACAAAAACGCGTGCGATGCCCTAACAGGATTGCCTCCACTCCCAGGAGTCGAAATATGCAGCGTTCCATTGCCACTGTGTCCTTGAGCGGTACCCTGCCGGAAAAACTCGAAGCCATCGCCGCCGCCGGTTTTGACGGGGTCGAGATTTTCGAGAACGACCTTCTTTACTACGCCGGCAGTCCGCGGGAGATCAGGCAGATGTGCGCTGACCTCGGCATCGCCATCACCCTGTTTCAACCGTTTCGCGACTTCGAAGGGTGCCGCCGCGATCGCCTGTCACGCAACCTGGAGCGTGCCGAGCGCAAGTTCGACCTGATGCAGGAACTGGGCACCGACCTGGTGCTGGTGTGCAGCAACGCCGCGGTCGACTCCATTGGTGATGAACAGATTCTGGTTGATGATTTGCGCCTGCTGGCCGAACACGCGGGCGCACGCGGGTTGCGCATCGGTTATGAAGCGCTGGCCTGGGGACGACATGTGAACACCTGGCAACAGGTGTGGAACATCGTCCGTCAGGCCGATCATCCAAGCCTGGGGGTGCTGCTCGACAGCTTTCATACGCTCTCGCTCAAGGGCGACCCGAGCGCCATCGCCGAGATTCCCGGCGACAGGATTTTCTTTGTGCAAATGGCCGACGCGCCGATCCTGGCCATGGACGTGCTGGAATGGAGCCGACATTTCCGGTGCTTCCCGGGCCAGGGCGAATTCGATCTGCCGGGCTTTCTCGCCCCGATCATCAAGAGCGGCTACACAGGTCCCCTGTCGCTGGAGATTTTCAACGACGGTTTCCGCGCCGCTCCACCACGGGCTAATGCCGCCGATGGTTTGCGCTCTTTGCTGTATCTGGAAGAGAAGACCCGCGAGCGTCTGGCGCAGGAAGCCAAACCTGCGCCCCCTACCGGGATCCTGTTCGAAACCCCCAAGGCCAGCGATTACGACGGCATCGAGTTTCTCGAGTTCGCGGTGGACGAAAGCCTCGGCGCCAAGCTCTCCCACTGGCTGCAGCGACTGGGTTTCGTCAAGGCCGGCCAGCATCGCTCCAAGAGCGTCAGCCTGCTGCGCCAAGGCGATATCAACCTGATCCTGAACTCGGAACCGTACTCCTTCGGCCACAGCTTTTTCGAGGCTCACGGGCCGTCGCTATGCGCCACCGCCGTGCGGGTGAAGGACAGCACCAGTGCACTGGCCCGGGCCGTGGCTTTTAAAGGTCAGCCCTATCGCGGGTTGGTCGGGCCCAATGAGCTGGAACTGGCCGCCGTGCGTGCGCCGGATGGCAGCCTGATTTATCTGGTCGATCAGGACGCCGATGTCTATGGAACGGATTTCAACCTGATAGCCGATGCGCCGGTCAGCGGCGGTCTCAAGCGCATCGATCACATGGCCATGGCGTTGCCTGCCGACAGCCTCGACAGTTGGGTGCTGTTCTACAAGAGCCTGCTGGATTTCGAGGCCGATGATGAGGTGGTCCTGCCCGACCCGTATGGTTTGGTGAAGAGCCGCGCGTTGCGCAGTCGCGACAGTTCGATTCGCCTGCCGTTGAACATTTCCGAGAACCGCAACACCGCCATCTCACACGCGCTGTCGAGCTACCGTGGCTCCGGCGTGCATCACATCGCGTTTGATTGCGACGACATCTTTGCCCAGGTCAGCCGCGCCAAAGAGGCGGGTGTGCCGCTGCTGGACATTCCGCTCAATTACTACGATGACCTGGCCGCACGCTTCGATTTCGACGACGAGTACCTCAGCGAACTGGCCTATTACAACGTGCTGTACGATCGCGACGCCCAGGGCGGTGAGCTGTTTCACGTGTATACCGAGCCGTTCGAAGGGCGGTTCTTCTTCGAGATCATCCAGCGCAAGAACGGTTATGCCGGTTATGGCGCAGCAAACGTCGCGGTGCGGCTGGCGGCCATGGCCAAATCGCGAAGTGGTGCCGTACGTCAGACAAAGTTGTAGGAAAATCGTAAGCACGCCGACAAACCGCTGCCGCATCGCTTCCTTCGCTGTGCGGTGCGGCTCATAATCGCCAGCCTGTGCAGGATGGCTGTGAGCCCGCAATGACAATGACTTCAGAACTCTCCGCAGCGCTTGGCGAACCGGTTGCCGTACCGCGCAAGAGTCGCAAGAACAACCCGGAAAAAACCCGCGAGAACATCCTTCAAGAGGCGATTGTCGAGTTCGTTCAGCAAGGTCTTTCCGGGGCGCGCGTCGATGCCATCGCCGAGCGTATCCATACGTCCAAGCGCATGATCTATTACTACTTCGGCAGTAAGGAACAGCTCTACGTCGAAGTTCTGGAAAAGCTCTACGGCGATATCCGCAACACGGAAAACCGCCTGCACCTGGCCGAGCTGGCACCGGTGGAAGCGATTCGACGGTTAGTGGAGTTCACCTTCGATCACCACGACCGCAATGTCGATTTCGTGCGCATTGTCAGCATCGAGAACATTCACAACGCCGAGTATGTGAAGCACTCCGATGCGATCAAGGCGATGAACAACACCATCCTCGATTCGCTGGGGGAGATTCTGCGTCGTGGTGTCGAGCAGGGGCTATTCCGTGGCGGACTTGATCCGTTGGATGTGCACTTGCTGATCAGTTCGTTCTGCTTCTATCGCGTGTCGAATCGCCATACCTTTGGCGAGATTTTTCAGATCGACTTGCCGGATGAAACCATCAAGCAGCGGCATCGCGACATGATTTGCGAATCGGTTTTGCGTTATCTGCAGGCCTGAAAAGATCGCAGCCTGCGGCAGCTCCTACAGAGGTAAGTGTGCCTGCACAATTACCGGCAGGCACAAAACCTGTAGGAGCTGCCGAAGGCTGCGATCTTTCGCTTTTCAACCATTCATGCTTTGGAAATGCGCCTGCATCCGCCCGGCATCCGGCGCCACGCCGCTGAACAATTCGAAGGCCTTCACCGCTTGAAACACCGCCATATTGCCGCCATCCAGGGTACGGCAACCCAGTGCGCGGGCCTGGCGCAGCAGTTCGGTTTCCAGCGGGAAATACACAATCTCCGCCACCCATAACTCAGCCCGCAGCAACGGCGCCGGCACCGGCATGCCCGGCAGTTTTTTCATGCCCATCGGCGTGGTGTTCACCAGTCCGTCGGCGTCGGTCAGGGTCGACACCAAATCGAGGCCGGCCACCGCGCGACCGCTACCGAAATGCTGGTTCAAGTTATCCGCCAGGCTTTGGGCGCGGCTGAATTCCATATCGAAAATGAACAGCTGCCGTACGCCTTCAGTTAACAGCGCGTGGGCCACTGCCGCACCGGCGCCACCGGCACCCATTTGCACGACGCGTTGAACGGCAACGCCCTTCAAGCCCAGGCGAAAACCCTCGGCAAAGCCCAGGCAATCGGTGTTGTGGCCGATGCGTTTGCCGTCTTTCAACACCACCGTATTCACGGCTCCAATACCCCGTGCTTCCGGTGATAACTCGTCGAGCAGCGGGATGATCGCCTGTTTGCACGGGAAGGTGATGTTCAGCCCTGTGAAGTTCATGCGTTCGGCGGCCATCAGCAGATCGGGCAGAGCATTGCTGTCGAGTTGCAGCTGATCAAGGTCGATCAGTCGATAGAGGTAACGCATACCCTGGGCATCGCCTTCATGCTCGTGCAACGCCGGGGTGCGCGAAGCCTGGATGCCGGCGCCGATCAGTCCGGCCAATACCGCTTGGTTCTGGCTCATGATGTTCACCCTTTCAGACGTTGACTGAAATGCTCCAGCGCCAGGCGATAGCCGTGGCTGCCGAACCCGGCCATCACGCCTGTGGCGATGGCCGATACGAAGGAGTGATGGCGGAAGGGTTCGCGGGCGTGGACGTTGGACAAGTGGACTTCTATCACCGGCAGCTCGCAGGCGACCAGCGCATCGCGAATGGCCACAGAGGTGTGGGTCCAGGCGGCCGGGTTGATCACGATCCCGGCGCAACGAGCCCGTGCGGCGTGAATCCAGTCGAGTAATTCGCCTTCATGGTTGGTCTGGCGAAATTCCACGGCCAGGCCGAACTCCTCAGCGGCGCGGCCACACAGGGCGGAAATGTCGGCGAGGGTTTCGTGGCCGTAGGTCGCCGGTTCGCGGGTGCCGAGCAGGTTCAGATTCGGGCCGTTGAGGACCAGGATGATGGGGGGCATCAATGTTTCTCCACCTATTGTTTTTGGCATCGGCCCAACGTTCAGGCCTGTGGAGATAAAATGTACTAGATGGTTAATTTGGTCAATTGAGCCGGTCGTTCTTCATCCGTATTGTGTGCGGTGATCGGACGGTTGCGTTTCAGCGGGGCAAATGCTCCATCAGAAAATCGATAAACGCGCGCAATCTCAGGGGCATGTGGCGGCTTTGCGGGTACAGCAAAGTAAACGGCCGGGAACGTCCGCCCCAGGGTTTGAGCACTTCCACCAGCGAGCCATCGGCCAGCTCTTTTTCGACAATGAAGCGATAAGTCTGGAACAGACCTGCGCCATGTTTTGCCAGGGTCACGCCGCCCAGAACATCATCGGAACAAATGAAATTACCCTCGGCCAGGATTTCGCGTTCTGCACCGTCATCATTGAACAGCCAGGCAATTCTTCGCCCACTGCTGGGCAGTTCGTACTGAATGCATTCGTGTCGTTGCAGATCTTCGAGGGTTTGCGGCACGCCGACATGTTTGAGGTAGTCGGGACTGGCAATCATCACCAGCTCAGCGTCCTCCAACGGTCGAGCGATCAGACCCGAATCCGGAATCGCTCGCACGCGAATGGCCAGGTCATAGCCTTCTGCGACGAAATCGATGTTGCGGTTGCTGATGTGCGACTCGACCTTTACGTGCGGGTAGCGCGCGCGAAACCCGGGCAGCAGCGGCAGGATTCGATGATGGGCGTAGGTGGTCGGAATACTGATGCGCAACGTTCCGGAGGGGATTTGCTGCTGGCCCATGACCTCCCGTTGGGCCTCGACCAGTTGCGCCAGCGCCTCGCGGCATTCCTCGTAATAACGTCGGCCGGTGTCTGTCAGTTTCACGCTGCGAGTGGTGCGCGCAAACAGGCGCACGCCCAGGCGCTCCTCCATGCGCGACACCGAGCGGCTCACGGCAGCCGGTGTCACTCCTGCGACCAATGCGGCAGCGGTGAAGCTGCCGGCTTCGGCGGCCAGGCAAAACAGTTCGATGCTGCCCAACTGTAGATCGTCGAATTGTCGCTGCATGGGCGATGACACCAGGTCAGGAGTGGAGGGTGACGGACTATTAACCCGTAGCCCGTGGCGCAAAGAAAGGATTTCTTACCATTTTGCGCGGTCATGCGCCGGTTCAGCCTATGCCGGGACGCTAGTCTGAGAGTGGCTGAACAACTGGCGGAGGAGCGTCAGTGGTCGGATTTTACAAACAATGGATTTATAAACCTAACGGATGGGTTAGCATGAAGGTATGCAGCTACAAAGGATTGTCGGTGGTGATCATGTTGCGCGACGAACATTGCCCGCCCCATGCGCATGTTGACGCAGGGACATGGAGCGCGCGATTCAGGTTCAGTTTCTGGCACAACGGCGTTGAGCTGTGGGATGTGGTTCCGCTGTCGCGCCGACCACCGCTGGCGCTGCTTGAAGGCTTGCGTCAGGCGCTCAGGCTCTCTACCCATTTGCAGCGTGCCCGCCTGATCTGGTGGCGAAAAATACAAACGGTTTGCCTTGATAACCAGTGGTGGGACTGGGATGCCAATGAGGTCGTGACCATGAAAGGGACGGGGAGCTCAACCTACAGGGTGTGCTCTGCTTGTTATGAGCCTGTATCGAACAGCACTTTGCTGTTCCTGATGGGCGCACAGGAAAGTGTGGAGATCGAGTTATGAAAACCATGAAGGCCAGCATTCAGTTCGACCGGCCGGTGACAGAAGAAAGCCTCGATGCAGCCATCGAGCGCGGCGAGGCACGGCGCAACCCGGGGGCGCAGGCCGTATCGGTTGTCCTGCTGGAAGACTGCATTGCTGTCAGGTTCGAGGATGGCAGCGGCGTATTGCTGCCTGTAGGGCGCTATCCCGAGTTCGAGGGCTTTGGCGCTGAAGACTTTGCCGGTCTGAAAGTCGGTTATGCCGGCAGTGCCTTGTGTCACGAGGGCAAGGGGCTTCAGGTCTCGATTGCCGGGATGATCTCGGCGAGCAAGCCGTTGATGGCCATGGCGACCTCGCTGGTTGCCTCGCGCAATGGCCGTCAGAGCAGCGCTGCCAAGGCCGAGGCCGCCCGGGCCAATGGCAGGAAAGGCGGGCGCCCGCGCAAGGTCGATGCCGCGCTCTAGGCGCGCACAAAAAAGCCGTCGCGAAGACGGCTGATTTGTCAGGTAACGTCGGTTTTAACGACGGGTCAACAACACCCCGGATTCCATGTGATGGGTCCATGGGAACTGGTCGAACATCGCGCAGCGGGTGATGCGGTGGGTGTCGTGCAGTTGGGCGATGTTGGCCGCCAGTGTTTCCGGGTTGCAAGAGATGTACAGGATGTTGTCGAAGCGCCGGGTCAGCTCGCAAGTGTCCGGGTCCATGCCGGCGCGCGGCGGGTCGACGAACACGCTGCCGAACTCGTAGCTCTTGAGGTCGATGCCGTGCAGGCGGCGGAACGGGCGCACTTCGTTCAGGGCTTCGGTCAGTTCTTCGGCAGAAAGACGCACCAGGGTGACGTTATCCACAGCGTTCTCGCTGAGGTTGCTCAGCGCCGCGTTGACCGAGGTCTTGCTGATTTCGGTGGCCAGCACCTTGCGCACGCGGGTGGCGAGCGGCAGGGTGAAGTTGCCGTTGCCGCAATACAGCTCCAGCAGATCGTCCGGGCGATCGCCCAGCGCATCGTAGGCCCAATTGAGCATCTTCTGGTTCACCGTGCCGTTGGGCTGGGTGAACGCGCCTTCGGGCTGGCGGTAGCTGAATGTACGGCCGCCGACTTCCAGCTTCTCGACCACATAATCGTGACCGATCACTTCGCGCTTGCCCTTGGAGCGGCCGATGATGCTGACGTTCAGCTCGGCTGCCAGCCGGGTGGCGGCCTCGTGCCAGTGCTCGTCCAGAGGGCGGTGATAGCACAGGGTGATCATCGCATCGCCCGCCAGGGTGGTCAGGAACTCCACCTGGAACAGCTTGTTACTTAGAGGGGCACTGGCTTGCCACGCTGCCTTCAGTTGCGGCATCAACTGGTTGATGCGCCCGCTTGCGATCGGGAATTCTTCGATCAGGATCGGCGTGCGTTTGTCTTCCAGGGAAAACATCGCGTAATGGCGCTCGCCGGCTTCGCGCCACAGGCGGAATTCGGCGCGCAGGCGGAAGTTCTGCAGCGGCGAGTCGAACACCATCGGCTCCGGCGCGTCGAACGGGGCCAGCAGGTCACGCAGGCGCGTGACCTTGTCTTCGAGCTGAGTGGCGTAGGCCTGGGAATCGAAAGTCATGCGTTGAACCAACCCAGCTTGATCACGAACAGAATCGACAGGATCACCAGCGCCGGGTTCAACTCACGGCCACGACCGGACATCAGCTTGATGGCGGTCCAGGAGATGAAGCCGAAGGCGATGCCGTTGGCAATGGAATAGGTGAACGGCATGGCCAGCGAGGTGATCACCACGGGGGCGGCGACAGTGATGTCGTCCCAGTCTACTTCGGCCAGGCCGGAGGTCATCAGCACGGCGACGAACAGCAGTGCCGGTGCGGTGGCGAAGGCTGGCACGCTGGCGGCCAGTGGCGAGAAGAACAGCGCCAGCAGGAACAGGATCGCCACGACAACGGCGGTCAGGCCGGTGCGGCCCCCGGCACTCACGCCGGCGGCGGATTCGATGTAGCTGGTGGTGGTCGAGGTGCCCAGCAGGGATCCGGCCATGGCGGCGGTACTGTCGGCGATCAGGGCACGGCCCATTTTCGGCATGTGGCCGTCCTTGCCCATCAGGCCGGCGCGCTTGGCAACGCCGATGAGGGTGCCGGAGTTGTCGAACAGGTCGACGAACAGGAAGGCGAAGATCACGCTGACCAGACCGATGTCCAGGGCGCCCTTGATGTCCAGTTGCAGGAAGGTCGGGGCCAGGGACGGTGGCATCGACATCACGCCGCCGAACGGGGTGAAGCCCATGACGATGGAGACGATGGTCACCACCAGAATGCCGATCAGCACCGCACCGCGCACGGCGAGGGCTTCCAAGGCGACGATCAGGGCAAAACCGAGGGTCGCGAGAATCGGCGCCGGTTGTTTCAAGTCACCCAGGCCGACCATGGTCGCCGGATTGCTGACCACGATACCGGCGTTGTGCAGGGCGATCAGCGCCAGGAACAGGCCGATACCGGCGGCGATCGCCGAGCGCAGCGGCAACGGGATGCTGTTGATGATCCATTCACGGATGCGG
>Ga0160472_100268_pt1 | contig 57882 bp, 50 predicted proteins | sample HID1973M_E11MG_FD_108267 | JGI IMG/M metagenome (GOLD analysis project Ga0160472, IMG submission 108267) | Enriched mosquito-associated microbial communities from UW Madison campus, WI, USA - HID1973M_E11 MG | ecosystem: Host-associated > Arthropoda: Insects > Digestive system > Unclassified ... | reverse complement strand
GAACCACCGGCAAGGCCACCACCCATTCACCTATCTTTGCTTCCGTTTTGCTGAAACCCATTTTCGCCGCCACCGCCACGCGACCGAAATCGTCAGCCGGCTGCCCGTCATCGTGGACCGGCATTAGTTGCGTATTGGCACTCCCCTTGCCGCCATCGAGCTTCTGCGAATAGAGCCCCAGCGCATCGACGCCAAAACCAATGCTGCCCGGGGAAAATCCTGAGCGTGCGTCAACAATCACACTTTGCGTCCACTCTTCGGCCTTGGCCTGAGGATAAGCACTCTCGGTAAAGTTGCGGTTGATGTAATAGTTGCGCAAATTGGTATTGAGGTGGGCGTCATCAAGAAAACCTTCTGCGGACACCGGAAGACTCGCCAACGAAACGCTCAGGGCAAGAAGTTTAAATGGCGTTGGAACATCCTTTACATTGATCAGGGCGCAATATCGCATGAGGACTCTCTTTTGTTTTTATTGGCTGCGAGCGGATACATCCATCGCCGTCGACGGCTTTTTTCAGGCGCAACTTATCCCTGGCCAGGCATCTCGGGGACACCGGCTAAACCTTCTTCAACGGTTTCATAAGCCAATATTAGCGAGTACCCGGCAGATTCAAAGATCAATACCAGACATGATTAGATCTTAAAGGGACATCCGACGATGAGTTGCTTCGGCGGTTTCTCCCTCCAAGTCTTCTCAACCTACGGGAATTACAGGAGCGTGCGAATGCGCTCAGCGTTGGCGGTTATTACCGGGTTGTAGACGATCATGCTCAGATCGGGTCGGCCATCTACGGCGAAGGCCGAATACTCCAGTTCGATTACGCCCAGTGTGCCGTGGTGCAGGCGCTTGGTACCCTCGCCGTGTACCTGAATATTGTTGTCGCGCCAGAGCGCGGCAAACTCCGGGCTCTGACTGCAGAGTTCATCAACCAGCTTGCTGACTTCGTTCGTGGCTCCGGCGCGGATGGCATCGGCACGGAAAGCGCCGACAATAAAACGCGCAATACTCGCCCAGTCGTCTTGCTTGGCCCGCGCAGCGGGATCGCAAAACATCAGTCGCAGAATGTTGCGATCGGAGGGCGGCAATTGTCCGTAATCGATGAAAACCACCGCTGCCGCACGGTTCCACGCCAGCACATCCCATGTAGCGTTTTTGATTATCGCCGGGCTGTATTCGAAGGTGTCCAGCACCCGCTGCAAACGTGGCGTGACGCCTTCGGGTGCTCGATAAACCACTTCCGGTGGATGGCCGAAGGCAAGCATGAACAAATGTTCACGTTCAGGCTCCGTCAACAGCAGGCTCTGAGCTATGCGGTTCAACACTTGTGTCGATGGTGCGCCGCCGCGCCCTTGCTCGAGCCAGGCGTACCACGTTGTGCTGATATTGGCCCGCTGCGCTACCTCTTCGCGACGCAAGCCGGGGGTACGGCGGCGACCACTGGAATACCCGAAGCTTGCCGGGTCTAGGCGAGAGCGACAATACTTCAGAAAGGCGCCTAATAGATGTTCTGTCTGCTCGCTCATAGTTCACGCTGTTAGTGCTTATACTCTGATAACTTCACGGCTTTTACTGGATGAAGACTACGCCCATGCTGCGCACTGTTCAAATAGAGGAGTGACCCATGCGCGTTTTTCTTACCGGTGCTACAGGCTTTATCGGCTCGCAAGTGGCAAAGGAATTGCTCACGGCAGGACACCAGGTACTGGGGCTGACCCGCTCGGATGCTGGCTCCCGAGCACTTGAGTACGTAGGTGCTGAAGCTCACCGTGGCGATATCGAAGACCTTGCCTGTTTGCTGCGTGGTGCAGAGCGTTGTGACGCAGTTATTCATACCGCCTTCGATCATGACTTTTCAAACTTCGCGGCCAACTGCCAGAAAGACGCTAGTGTCATCGCCGCACTGGGCGCCGCGCTGGAAGGTTCGCAACGCCCGCTAGTGATCACCTCAGGTACGGCCTTTGGGGCAACGGCATCAGGACAGATGGCTGACGAGGATTACGCCGACCTTGATCATCCCAACCCGCGTGTGGCATCGGAACTGGCCGGTCACGAGCTGAGCCAACGTGGCGTCAACGTGATGGTCGTACGTCTGTCGCAGATTCATAATCCTGTGAAACAAGGCCTCGCCAGTTATGTGATTGAACGGGCGAGGGCAAATGGTGTGTCGGCGTATATCGGTAACGGACGCAATGCCTGGTCGGCCGCGCACTTGACCGATACGGCCGTGCTGTATCGTCTAGCCCTGGAAAAAGGACAGCCCGGTGCGCGTTACCATGGCACCGTTGAGTCGGCTATCGCTTTTCGCGAAATTGCCGAAACCATCGGCCGGGGACTCGGCGTGCCCACCCAGGCATTGCTGGCCGAAGAGGCGGTGGCGCATTTCGGTTGGCTGAGCGGTTTCGTGTCCCAAGACATGCGCGCTGCCAGTAGCAAAACCCGAGAACGTCTGGGCTGGCAGCCGATCGGACCGGGTTTGCTGTTCGACATGGAAAGCTGTTTGCGTTCGAACGATTAATGGTTGGTTCGGGTCGGTTTCTGCCCCTCACGACCAACAGTAAACCGCCAATAGCTGCCGTCACGAAGGGCTGTAAACGACCCAATACAACTGACATGAAAGGGGATGGATTTACTTTCCGTAAACTAAATCCATCCGCTTTTGCTCACCGCGCTGGCGCGTCGATCGGAGTCGGTGTCGGCGGGGCGACTGGAGGTGCAATGTCGGCCCAGAGTGGTAGAAAGACTGAGTCAGCCATTGGTGGAGGATTTGGGGCAGTAGGTGTTCAGGTGATCGGCAACAGCATTGGTGGTTTCACAGAGCCTTATCGGAGCAGGGCTGGGCGGCACGTCTGGCGGTACAATCGGCAGGAACTTAGCCGTTTGAAACGAACATCGCTCCGACTACCAGCATACGAACAAATACAAGCACAGCGGCTAATCACGGCTATTGGCCAGAGCTGCCTATGAATGCCCAATGAGGAAACTCTTTCTTATACGCAGTTCCCTGACAAACATAGGGCACTTATAAAAACTCGTTGTCCTTTGGATAAATCGTCATCAGCTCAAACAGACCTACTAGCTTATCCTGCTCCTCTAGTCCCCACAGACATTCCTGTAGCTCAGCTATCCGTTCGGTAACAAACAGTGGACTGAGCAACATTCGAAATTTGTCTTCGAAGTCATTGTCCGTCATAGGCGTGTCCAGCGTCCCTCGTGCCGCATTCACCTGTCTGGACAGGGTCTGACCGGACTCCAGAACCAGCGTGACACGATTAGGGATCAGCGCGGGAAACAAGGCGGTGAGTTCCTCACTGGCATGCACAGTAATTTTCTGCATTAAGTCGAGCACCTGCGATTCGCCAAGTCGTTCTACTGCGAAGGACGACGTGCTGATCTGACCATCAAGCAATGCCCGCGCTACGGCGTAAGGCAGGCTGTGATCGGCGGTTTCGCGACTGGTCGGACGCCACTTTTGCGGGTCCTTGCCAAGTATCCGAAAGCCTACTTCAGTCGTATCGATGCGAACCGAGCGAACCTGCGACAGATCGACAAGTTCCTGACGCAGCTCCAATGCAGCCCATACTGCGGTCTGCATTTCACCCTGCATGGGTAACAGCTTGGTAAGGGTTTCGAGGATACGGAAGTCGCCATTACGAGCATTGCCGAACTGCGATACATCCAGCTGAAATTCACCGGTGATCTGCCGCATGAATCCCATCTCGCCTTCGAATATCGGCGAGGGGCCCGTTACTCCGTGACGAGCCAGCGATGCCGAGAAAACCGCGTTACGCGCCGCATTCGCCGCTGAACAGCCCTTCCATGCCGACAACTCGCCCGCGCGTACCTGACGCAACGCGATATGGCCGTTCACAGCGATATTAATGGCATGGGCGAGCTGCGCCTGATTGAGTTTCACCAACCGTCCGGCGGCCACCGTCGAGGCGATCAATACATAATTGACGTGATCCCACCCCAGCCGATAGAGATTGGCCGCATCCTGCAACCGACACTGGATCTCATAAGCCAGCACAATGGCCAGTATCAGTTCCCGCCCCGTGACGCCATGGGCTTCGCCTACCGCGAGGCAGGTAGCGATATTGTCGCTTGGGTGGCCGAGCTCCTTGGCAATATAACCATCGTTGAAATCGTAGTAACGGATCATGCAGCCATTAACGAAGGTCGCCATTTCCACGCTGGTTTTCTGCGCGGTTCCCAATATGGTGGCGGATGCCAACGGTTGGGTGCCGGCAAAGGCTCGCAAATCGGCCATCAGGTGTTCGTCATGGCTGCCCAGTGCACATCCAATGGTATCCACAAGACGCTGCTTGACCTTATGAATAACCTCGGGGGAAAGGTCCTCATAACTCAAGGACAACGCGTACTGGCTTAACTGTTCTGCCAGATTCATCGGTATTGCTCCCACAAGAGCGAGACCCGAAGGTCCCGCTGATCACGCGGTCAAACGCCTGCGCGGACGAGAACGTCGGTCAATACATTGCCCCACTGTGCTCCATGCATATCGCGGTCATGCACTGAGCCTTGGACCACCGGACGCGGCAAACTGATCTTGATGACGTTCAGTGCATCCAGATGGAACACCTTCACCTGCTGCGGATCGGCGTGCATCAAGTCGGCCATTGCGGCTTCGGCCAACAGTGGCTCGTGACTGAGCTGATGGTAGACTTCGGCATTGGCACAAAAAATATCGAAGGTCAGCCAGAACGGTCCTGCGCTCTTCGAGCGAACTTCATAACCACGGGAAAGGCTCATGGTCGGGCTCCTGCATTGTTGCGATGGCCGGCGGAAAAATCGGTCGTGGAAAACTCAAAACGGAACGGAGCGAGCGGGTCCTCCACCACCATCACATGGTGAAGCATGAACTCGTAGACCACGCCGCGATCCATGGATGCCGGTGACAACGGGAAGGCATGGGTGGGCAGCTCGGTATCTTCGGGCAGCGGAAAATGCAGCATGTAGGGGTTAAGCAAGGCGATGATGTCTTGGGTGTGCGCCGCATCAGGTGTCGTAGCGATAGCCAATACACCGATTTCCACCGGTTGCCCTACCTGATTCTCCAACTCACCCAGCGCAGCATTCTTGCCAATGGCACGGAACTGCAAGTCGTAATCGGCAGGACCGATGCCGAGGTTTTTTTCGATACGCTTGCGCATGGCATCGTCCAGCAGCGCCAGCCACTCATCGAAACGGGCGATGTATTGCGGCCCCCGCACCAGGCTCAACAACACGGATTGATACCCCGCCGCACCCGAACCTTCGAGTTTGACCGTGTAATGCTGGCTCGGCTCCCACAACGAACCTTCCACCCGCACGCGTTGTTCGTCGATAGCGTGGTATCGCGCGGCCTCGACGTTCAGTGCGCCACCCGGTTCTACCAGAACATTGGGGTTGCTGTTTTCGTAAAGCATGTGCGCCATCACCGAATGGGGTGTGGCCCGTGCCTGATCACCCACGGCCATCAAGGTGAATCCCTGATCATCGATGTCTGCAATCACCATCGCGTGTGCCGGGGTGGTGGTGCACTGTGCGCCGCATTCCAGGGTTTTACCCGCATGCCAGGCCGCGCCCGCCGGAGCGCCGCGCATGATTGGCACACAGGCCAGGACCGCCGTGTCGGTAGCGCGACCGGCAAGGACAATGTCCGCGCCCTGCTCCAGGGCATGAATAAAAGGCTCCACACCCATCACGGCAACAATGCGCGAGCAACGCTCGATCCTGGCCGGGTCGATGGGGCGAACCGGGTTCAGCGGCAGGATCCGGCCATCGACCAGGGCCTGGGTAACGGCAGTGGTAGTTTGCTCACTGTAAATGGCGGCAATTTTGACATTTTGCTGCAACTCTGCGGCCACTTCCAGACACAGGCTACGCATCAACTCGACCCCCGCGTCAGACCCACAGGTGCCGCAACTGCCTATGATCAGCGGAATCCCGAGTTCGGCTCGGGCCCGCATGTAAGCGCGTAATTCCGTCTTGAGCACCGCCGGCGAGCATTTGCTTTTGCCAGTGCCCAGATAGTAGGGGCCCGAGTCAGTGGAGCCAGCGTCCATGGCAATCACATCAGGCATTTCCTTTAACGCTTGCTCAAATAGATCCTGGCGTAATCCCGAGCCGATGGCCCCCGTCGGGGCGAGCACTTTTATACTTTTTTTCATGGTCATTCCTAGGTTGAAATTACCGCGTCCCAACGCGTTCACGCAGGCAGTCGCAGGTGTTGCTACGTAATGGCTCCCGTGAGCAATGCGATGACAATCAACACTGCCGAGCTCCCCAAGGCCCATCCCAGGCAACAGCGCTGCAACTCTCCAAGATCGCGATTGATCAACCCTGCCAACAGGTACGGTGCGGCTACCAGAGGGCTCATGGCGTGGACTGGCGAACCCAGTACCGAAGCCCTGGCGATATGAATGGGGTCAATGCCGTACTGCGCGGCGGCGCCGCCGAGGATGGGCAGGATGCCGAAGAAAAAGGCGTCATTTGACATGAAGAACGTGAAGGGCACGCCAACCAGTGCAGTGATGAAACCCATGTAGGGACCGGCGCTATCCGGAACCACGTGCAGAAGAGTCTGGGACATCCCGTCGACCATGCCAGACCCGGTGAGAATTCCGGTGAAGGCACCCGCCGCAAAAATCAGGGCGACCACATTCAAGACGTTTTCCGAATGTGCAGCGATGCGCTCGCGCTGTTCCGCCAGGCGCGGATAATTGATCAGCAGCGCCAGCGCAAGGCCGATCATCATCAACACCGGCAATGGACCCAGCCCGGTGCCCAAGGCAATGACCAATCCCAGGGTCAGCAGCAGGTTGACCCAGAACAATTTTGGTCGATGGCTGGCTTTCGCCTCGCGTTCCTTGACCGGCCCCGCCACCAATGCTTGACCGGCTACCCAGCCCAGGCGTTTGCGCTCGCGTTTGCCCAGCCACCAGGCCGCCGAGAAGGCGTAGACCAGCCCGGCCACCATCACCGGAACCAGACCGAGAAAGACGTCCAGTGCATCCACGTGCAACGCACTGGCGGCACGTGCCGTCGGCCCGCCCCAAGGCACGATGTTGATCACGGTGTTGGTCAGCAGCAACATCACGGCCAGGATCAACGGATTCATGCCCAACCGCAGATACACCGGCAGGAAGGCGGTGATGACCACCAAAACGGTGGTCGCGCCGTCACCATCCAGCGAGATGATCGCCGACAGCGCGGCCGTACCAAGGGTGATCCGCACAGGGTCGTCACCGACCCAACGAATGATCCGTTTCACCGCAGGTTCGAAAAGCCCGGCATCGAACATCACCGCGAAATACAAGAGTGCAAACATCAGCATCATCGCGGTAGGTGTCACCTGGACGATGCCCTCCATGATCATCTTGCCCATCTGCGGGCCGATGCCAATGACGAGGGCAAAAACAACAGGCACCAGGATCAGCGCAACAATGGCCGACAGCCTCTTTGTGAGGATCAGCAACATGAACACTGACACCATGCCAAAACCAACCCAAGCCATTTTTTTATCCTTGTTGTTATGGAAAAGCGTGCTTAAAAGCGGGAGATGGAAAGTGGATAGCGCGCCCTTGAGTGCGCCATGTGCACATTAGGAAAGTGAAAATATATATGTACAATCTAAAAGTAAATCTTGATTATTCCAGTACATGTTAAATCTAGAATTGCCACGACAGTCCTACTTTGACCCGCAGACTTCCAGCGTCCGCGTCCACCAATGGACTATCGCCGATACGATCAGGCAGGAACTGATAAGTAAGCTCGCCATCAAGGAACCAATGCCCGCCCAAAGGCCTGGATGCACCGATACCCAAACTGGGCACCAATGCGCTGCCAGGGCGATAACGCGGTACGCCGCGGGCCACCTCGGCACTCGAGGTTGCGAAGTAGTAATCGACCAACTGTTTCGATTGGTAGCTCAGCGCCAGGCCGGGCTCAACCTCGGTAGAACCGAACTTCAGCGGATGGCTAAAGCGAAATGACACTTCATAGCCGTTGCTGGCATCACTGATATCGCCCTTCGCGACAGCTTGTAATTTGCCCGCAGCACCTTTCCAGGTCGCTCGAAATCCGGCGTCCAGCCCATCATCCCGATCATCAAGCAGATCGCGATCCACACCGTTTTTGGCCAATTCGCGCCGACCAAAATCGTTACGGTCAATACCCTCCATGCGCCCGGCGAGGATGAAATCAAGGCCAACGCCCGGCCCTTCCAACAGATGCGCGCCACCTGACAACCCGTGGAAAAAAAGCCGCTCACTTTCGTAGTTCAGTAGCGGCAACGGGACAATCGACGCATTGGCACCTGCATAAGGACTCTGCGCCACGGAAAGGCCAATACCCAGCGACACAGTTGTCCCGTCGTCGTTTGCCCAGACTAGGGGTGAGAGCGTCAGTGCAACGGGAAGAATGGAAAGGGACAGCAGCAGCGACTTCATAGAGCAACCTTGTCAAACGATGGAAATCCTGACGAGGCAGGAGATGCCGGAGCACACTCCTTTCCCGGAACATTTACAGAAATCTATACAGTCGACTAATATCCGTAAATCTGTACGATTTTTGTATACATAAGAACAAATCGCCGAGAGCTGCCATGTCCGACCAAGATGAGCTTTATTTATCTGCTGAAGAGGCCGCAGGCCTGCTGGGCGTCAATCTGCCCACGTTGTATGCCTATGTGGGGCGCAAGAATATTCGCTCGATCAAAGTCGAGGGTTCACGCAAACGGCGGTATTGGGCGGCCGATATTCAACGCCTGACTAAAGGCGTTAAGACCGGAGATGGCGGCGCTAACAGTGGTAAACGATCGGGATCAGATTCCTACAGCTCTCTGACACTGCTGACAGAAAACGGTCTGTATTACCGTGGCCGCGATATCAACGAGCTCGTCGAACAAGCCACTGTGGAAGAAGTAGCGGAAATGTTCTGGCAGGTGCCCGGCGCATTCAGCTCCACCCTGCCCCACATGCCAACAGGCGTGGTGCCCCTGCTGGAGTTGTACAGCCATACCACGGTGGTGGAAAAAGCGATTGCTTTGTTTCCCCTGGTGGAAAGGGAAAACCCCAAGTCCTTCGATCTTTCCCCGGAAGGTTATGCGCGTACCGGTGCCGATGTCGTGCGTTGGTTCGCTGCGTTGGTAGTGGGCGCCACCGCCCCGGATCCCCGTCCCTTGCATGAATTCATCGCCGCCTCGTGCGGAGTCGACAAGCACTACGCCGACCTGATCCGGCGCATGCTCATACTTTGCATCGACCATGAACTGGACCCCTCCACTTACAGCGTGCGTGCGGCGGCTAATACCGGTGTCACCCCTTACTATGCGGCAATCACCGGACTGGCTGCCGCCCGTGGACGGCGAATCGCCTATGGTCGAAGCGAAGCGGTCAGTCGTTTGCTGGACAGTGTATGCAGCGCCAAGGATCCTGCTGAACCTATCCTGCAGCACTATAGCCAAGGCGGAGATATCCCTGGTTTCTGCGCCAACCTGCACAGCGTCGCCGACCCCCGAGCGATCAGCTTGAAGCACACGCTGGACAGCATGTTTGCCGATGACCCGGAATACCATCGCCTGCTCAAGGCCATGAGCGTGGCCGAAGAACTGGTGCAGCGCCCGGCAGAATTCATTCTGCTGGTGAGCTTTGTCGGTAGAAAATTCAACCTGATAGGCCAGGAACTGGCCTTGGCCGCAGTCGCAAGAATGATCGGCTGGATTGCCCATGCCAGCGAACAGTACAACCAGCACCCTTTGGTCCGGCATCGCGCACGCTACACCGGCACCTTACCGGAATAGCCGACGTCACCTTCGAGCTGCCGAATGGCGCTCCCTTTCAGCCGCCATCAATCCTTTGCATGGCGGCTCCAACACCCTCCCATGGTTCAACACTCCCCGCCTGCGCCCTTCCCTGGGTGCCTTTCCCGGTCTTGCGCTTAACGACGCTCTCCATGCTCGCCGCTTACAGGTGCACAAATACTGTACAGATTTACTTCGCACTCACACATGTATAGCGTGAATTAGGGTCAACTCTATACATGTGTACTATATCAATGCATGCATAGTTGAGTCTCAAGCCCAGATGCCCGGGTGCACAGCGCTCGCTCACGCCCGCATCAATAACAAAAACGGTGATGACACGTGAAACTATCCATCCAATGGTCCGGCCTGTCCGGAGCAACCATTCTGGCTGTGGCAGCGACGGGTTACATATCCAGCGCTCAAGCAGTCAACTTCAATATCGGGGAAATCGAAGGGCAATTGGACTCTGCCTTGTCCATTGGCAGCAGTTGGGCCATGCGCAATCCCGATCCGAACTTCATCGGTGTGGCCAACGGCGGCAAAGGTGAGTCTCGTACCACCGACGACGGTCGGTTGAACTTCAAGAAGCACGACACCTTTTCGAAAATCTTCAAGGGCAGTCATGACCTGGAACTAAAGTACGGTGATTCGGGTGTGTTTCTGCGCGGCAAGTACTGGTACGACTTCGAGCTCAAAGACGAACATCAGGACCTCTACGACATCCAGGACAAGGGGCGCAAAAGGGGCGCGCAATCATCCGGCTTCGATCTGCTCGATGCATTTTTTTATCACAACTATCAGGTGGCCGATCTGCCAGGTTCGTTCCGCGTCGGCAAGCAAGTGGTCAGTTGGGGTGGCAGCACTTTCATTGGTGGCGGCATCAACGTGATCAACCCACTGGATGCCAATGCCCTGCGCCGCCCGGGTTCGGAACTGAAGGAAGGATTATTGCCGGTAAACATGCTGTATATGCAGCAAACACTCACCGACACCGTGAGCGTCGAAGGCTTCTACCAATTGGAGTGGGATCAGTCAGTCGCCGACAACTGCGGTACGTTCTTCGCCAGTTCGGATATCGCTGCCGAGGGCTGTAACGACAGATACGTCCTTAGTGGCGCCGACCAGGCGCCTGGCAAGTCGGACAATTCCGGCCGAAACGGCAACACTCTCTACCTGCCCCGCAGCGGTGATCGCGACCCGCGCGACAGTGGCCAGTTCGGGTTGGCCATGCGCTGGCTGCTGCCTGACTGGAATGACACTGAAGTCAGCGCCTACTACCTGAACTACCACAGCCGTACTCCGGTAGGCGGCTCCACAATGGTCACCGCCAACCCCTTTACCAGCCCGGCTTTCGGGGCGCCCACGGGAAGTTACTTTCTTGAGTACCCGCAAGACATTCGCCTGTATGGCATGAGCTTTAACACCAATGTCGGCAGCGCGTCGGTGGAAGGTGAACTGAGCTATCGGCCGAACATGCCCCTGGCATACGACGATTTGATCTACGCCACCTTGCGCCTGGATCCGGTGGTGCCCAGCGTGATTCCAAACTCGGGTATTCCCGGCGACACCGTGCATGGTTATTCCCGCGTGCCCATGACCCAAGGCCAACTCAGCGTAGCGCAAACCTTCGACCAGATTCTCGGCGCGAGCCGCCTGACACTGGTGGGTGAAACGGCGTTCACCCACCTCAACGGCATCTCTGAAGGCAAGTCCGGCGAGCCACGCTATGGTCGGGCGAGTCCTTACGGGACTGGTCAATATTACGGCAACAACGGTGAAGACCTGTGCCGCACCCTGCTCAGCGACCGCCCTGAATATTGCAATACCCATGGCTACTTCACGCGCAACTCCTGGGGTTATCGACTGCGCGCCAGCCTCGCCTACAACGGTGTAATCGGCGGTCTTGACCTCACGCCGAGCGTCGCCTTTTCCCATGATGTGGATGGCTACGGACCGACCTTCAACGAAGGCAGCAAGGCCATCAGTGTCGGATTGAGTGCCAAATACCTGAGTAACTACGAGGCCAGTCTGAGTTACACCGACTACTTCGGCGGCGAATACAACACCCTTGTCGACAGAGACTTCTTGAGCGCCAGTATTGGTGTCACATTCTGAGGATCCCCCCATGCCTGCAAACAAAACAACGATGTACTGCGCTGCATTGGCAAGTCTTTTTATCAATGCCTGCTTTGCTGCCGTGGATGACAGCCAGCTTGCACAATTGGGCCAGCGCCTGACCCCGATAGGCGCGGAAAAAGCCGGTAATGCAGCTGGCACTATTCCCGCCTGGACAGGTGGTTTACCGAAGGACGCGGGCAAGGTGGTTGATGGTTTCCGCGAAGACCCCTTTGCCAGGGAACAACCGCTGTTCACTATTACCGCGAAAAACCTGGACCAATACCGCAATCAACTGAGCCCGGGTCAACAGGCGATGTTCGCGCGCTATCCCGACACTTACAAAATGCCAGTGTATCCAAGCCATCGCAGCATTGCCTGGCCGCAATCTACCTACGAGTCGATTCGCAAAAACGCCCATAACAGCAAACTGATTGCCGATGGCAATGGTTTGATCGATTACCGCAGTCCCTTGGCCTTCGCCATTCCGCACAATGGACTGGAAGTGATCTGGAATCATATCACCCGCTATCGAGGCGGCAGTTTCCAGCGGGAAACCACCGCATTCATGACCACACCCAACGGTGAATACTCATGGAAAACAGAGCGCGATCGCCTGGCCTACAGCGAACAGTTACTGGACTACGACCCGGCCAAAGACAACAACGTGCTGTATTACTTTACTTCCGAAAACATTGCCCCGGCGCGGGATGTGGGCAGCGTGCTGTTGGTGCATGAAACCCTCGATCAAGTGAAGGAACCACGTATGGCCTGGCAATACAACGCCGGTCAACGCCGGGTCCGAAGAGCGCCCCAGGTGGCCTATGACAGTCCCGGCCCGGGCAATCTGCGTACTACCGACCAGACGGATATGTTCAATGGCTCGCCCAATCGCTACGACTGGCAACTGGTAGGTAAAAAAGAGCTCTACATTCCTTACAACAGTTTCCGCCTGGCAGACCCTGGCAACAGCTATGACGCCATGCTGACCCCCGGCCACATCAATCAGGACAAAACCCGCTACGAACTGCACCGGGTCTGGGAAGTGATCGCTACACTCAAACCCGGCGAGCGTCATGTCTACTCCAAACGTCATCTGTTTATTGACGAAGACAGTTGGACCATCGTCGAAGCCGACCACTACGATAATCGGGGCAGCCTCTGGCGCGTGTCGGAGAACCACATCTTGCCGCTTTACGACGTGCAGACTCAGATATCGGCGGGAGAGCTGACCTATGACTTGCAGTCCGGACGTTACCTGGCGAACTACATGTTCAATCAGGTGAAAAACGCCTACCAGTTCGGTCTGACAGCCAAGTCCTCGGATTTCACGCCTGCCGCGTTACGCACTATCGGCATACGTTGACCGTCACGACCATCCATCAAGTTCATCGACCCTTTGCCGCCCTTTCAGGGCGGTTTTTTTCCCTGAAAGGTGGCATCCGAAATCCGTTACTTCAGCAGCCCCTTGAAAAAGGCCTGTACCGTCCCCGTGACCTTCAATCCCTCGTGAGCGACGCCGGCAACAATATCCAGTTGGCTATCGATACCCACGCTGTCGTAATGCTCCTTAAGCAGCTTGATACGTTCTACCCTATTACGCCCAATATTCCCCAGACCGCTAACGAACGAGGCAAGACGTTGGGGAATGATGAACTCTTCAAGGTCGCAGTCGCCGACGACCAACTGGACCTTCACCCTCCTCAACGCTGGTAAATCCAGTTCAATATTAAATCTTTCGACTAAATCCTGGGTTCCAAACCACCACTTGCGCGAATTATCAAGCCTCGTACAAATGCCGGGCGCGCCTATGGAAACACCGGCTAATGTGTGAGGGTGAAGATAGAAGAACCGATGGGCAAACTGACCACCGCCTGAGAATCCGAATAGATAGAATTTCTCGAAATCGAACGCCAAAGCCTCCTGTACGTCCGTCACCATGTGCAGCAGCAAGAGGTCGTACCGACAGTCCTGCTCGGAAAGGTATTTATAGCCATCGGAAAATCCATCTGCGCAAACCCCCACCGGAAACAGAGGCGCAAGCACTACGCATTTTTCATTGTCGGCCAGCGTCATAAAGGCATCGCGGTAAGCATGAGCATTCCGACCGCTACCGTGAACACTGACAATCAGCGAGTAATCCGTCGGATCCTGAAAGAAACCTGCAGGAACGTAGAGCGTAAAGGATACCCGCGGATCAGCGCGAAGCGCATGAAAGGCATGTGGGCGTTTTCGCAACGACTCAAACCAGGGTGCATCGCTTTCGCTCAGAATTGTAGTCATGGACAATCTCCTATCAGTTAATATCAGGTAATGACACCATCAGGAATTTTTGTGTGCAGGTGCATCAGTAACCAGCGACATGATTGAAACGGCAATCAAACCGACTACCGCTGCGTGCAACATGAAGTAATGCCAGCTGGTAAGATCCACCAATAGCCCTACCAAAGCGGGGACCAGCGTTGCACCGCACGCCGCAGCGATGGTATAGATGCCTGTATAGGCACCAATGAATCTGGATGAAGGTGCCATGTTCCAGACGATGACCACACCATTCACCGCAAATGCTGCATAACCGACCGCGGCCACTGCAATGCCGACCGTGGTTGCCTGAACTGATTGATGAAAAAATGCGACAAGGCATCCCACTGAAAACAGTACACCGCCTAACTTGCAAATGAATAATCTACGATATCTATCGGACAGAATAGCAATGGGCACTACGGCAAGTAAAAACGCGATTCCACCAGGCAATGAAAGCGTGCCCGCCTGGCCCTTGGTCAAACCCAGTACTTCCATGGCGTAGGGACTGACCTGCGAGCGCATTGCCGACCACGTACCGGCGGTGGCAAATATTGCGAAAATAATAAGTAATCGGGTGCGATTTTTGTCGAAAACAATATCGGCAACTATATCGCGAAATCTTGAATGGTTAAGCGATCCTTTCTGGCTTGATGCACGCTCAGAACTAGAAGTATAAGATTTACTTTCATCCAGGAACATTGCAACTACACCCACCCCTATAACCAATATTATCGCTGGCAGCAAGAAAGCCACCTTGATATTGTTATCGACGATAAAAAAGCTGATTCCTGCACTGACTCCGACCGTTAATCCCGTTGCCATCTTCGCCACGGCGCTGGCTTTTCCCCGATGTTTAGGTGCTTGAAAGTCTGATACCAGAGTTTCCGTTACCGACTTAAAGGCGTTCGCGACCAGAGCGAAACTGAACATGTAGAAAATCAACACCGGTAAACTGTTTGCCCATGGAATCAACGCATAAAAAATGGCCGCAACGGGAGCCCCAACAAGCAGATATGGAAGCCTGCGCCCCCAACGGGTTGAAGTGCTGTCGGACTTATGCGCAATCCAGGGCTGCAGGAACAGTCCAATAAAATTATCCAGGCCCATCATCAAGCCAATGAGTGCTGCACTGGTGGTGTAATGTCTCAATACAACAGGGACCTGAGCATCATAAAAATTCCACGCTGCCTCTTGCGCGAAGATAGCGAGTGCGGTCAACAGAGCAGCCACCTTATTAAACCGGCCATCCTTCTTGTCAAGATGACCTGCAGCTAAAGCACCTTGAATCTGGATTTCAGTATTACTCATAACCTCTCCCAATGCGATAACGCATCGCCTTGTTATTTTTATAGAAGCTTATACCCAACTAACTAATACCGATTTCAGAACGCATAGTCGATGTAGGTACGCAACTCTTTGCCAGTGAGTACATTATCTGGTTGTGCGGATATCAGAGTGACGAAGTCTTGATCGATCTTGTAATCGGTATAAACCAGGCCTACTGACAGACCAGAATGCCGATCCTCGTCAAAGCGATAATAAACTCTATATTCATTCTGACGTTCTTCGACGTCGGCCAGTCGTTTCGTGAATGGGTCCATCGCATCGAACCGACCACGCTTGAAGAGCGCCATGGCCTTCAATCCGCTCAGTGGAACACCAAATATAGAGTATTTTGACAAATTGTATTCGACGGCAAACTGCCATGTCCTCTCGCCGTCGTTATTAAAGTCATTACCGCTGCGCGTCCATACGTCCGTCGCCCCACTGACGTCATCGCCATGATAAAAATAGGCGTAGCCCAATTTCCCATTGGATAACTTAGCATTCGCTTTAGCGTACGAGATACCGAACAGAAATGGATCTGCTTTAAATCCGATATTCAAGTTAGTCCATGTTGCATGATCGTCATAAGCAGCCTTGCCCTTTGCCAGATCCTTGTCCCATATATCTCCTGCTTTTTTGAACCTGTAATGGGAAGCATCAAATACAGCCCCGTACTCGCTGCCAAGAGGCATACGGGCAATCAGGTTGTATCCGATATTCTGATTGAAATCCTTTGCTACACCGTAGACATACCCCAACTCAACGGCCCTGAGATTATAATTGACCCCGTATGTGTATACGTTATCAATGATCTCGCCGGCCTCACTTCTTAATCGAGAAAATTCGCCACGGTTTCTCGGGGACGCTTCGTCGACGTAAGCCGATTCAAACACCAGTTTTCCCGGCAATGGCCCCACACCGACATCGGAAAAAACAAGATGCGATCGCGCCCCCCGATAAGTCTCCGGTACGACGCGCGAGTCCAGAGTTTCGATGGTCCCGGCATCAAAGCGCCCCCGACCGGCTTGTAAATCCGCACTCCACTTTTCATCTTGATGGCGTAATTTCAAGTAGCCCTGGCCAATTTTGGAGAACCCCTCGTTATGGCCATGACGGTCATCCAGAAGTCCTTGGCTATCCGGTTGAGATTCAACGGGCGCAACACTGTAAAGTGAAACATCATAGCCAAGCAGCCCGCCATAGTAGGGCGAATTGTAGTCGACGATCGCGCCCATCGCGGTCCCACCAAAATGACCATTATCTGGCAGTTCACCGCGTAAACCTTCAATAAGTTTATTGCTGCCCTGAGTATCTATTCGCGCCGCACGCAAATACATATTTAGCCGCCCCTCATCGTTGAACCTGTTTACTGAACTTATATTAGCGGCCCACGTATTATTTTGCGCCGCAGCAGAAATGACAATAAACCAAACGACAGCAAACTCTTTGCTATTCATGATTTTCTCTGTCTTATCAGACTTACAAATTGTTTTTATTATCCAAACTCTGACCATCAACCAATATTGATGGACCGACAGTAATCTGATTACTGGCAAGGACAGTAAACTGCTGGCCCCCAACACTTGACTTGCACAACACATACATTGATTTACCAATCAATATATTGATTCATGTTGACGATGCTAGGCTAATCAACCGCGCAAACGTTGTAAATCTGTACATAATTTGTGCATGTATGAGGCTGGGCTGCCAACCTGCTCTGCGGGCGCTTGGGGTGGTGCTAGCGATGAGCGAGTCAGGGAGACTCGGGCGGGGAAGAAATGCAGGAGTTCAAGCTTCTGCGATGAGATGCCAGGTGGCGACAATGTCGCGCCCAGCAGACAAAGCCTCATCATTTGCAGCGCAGGTGTGTTCGCCAGGAAAAGCGGGATAGGCCGGGAGAAAAACCAATTACATCATTCAACAATCTGTGAGATTGGCAACAAACTGTGAATGCGTGCGCCCCATCGGCTGCTGATGAAACTGCTCGCTGGCATGGGCCAGCCATCCGATCATCCTCCCCACGCCGGCGACCGCAATCTCCTGTCCTGCCAGTCCCAGTTTGCGACCAACGAAGCTCAGTAGAAGAATGAAATCGACAGGTTGGCCGGTTACCTCTTCTGCTACCTCACAGGCTTTCACCAGGCGCAAAAAGTCCTCATCAGCTCCAAATAGCCCCTTGAGCTCTGTGAGCAAATGCTGCGCACGCGGGTCTGCCACCCCCTGAGCACTGGAACCGAAACCAGGCAGTAATTCGCCCTGACGGTATCGCTGAAGAATCGGACCCGCTGGCTCTCTGCTTGAGCATATTTCTTCCAGCAGCCGGCTCACGGTTTCCCTTCGACTGTATGACACTCTGCGGCCGCGGAACGACACCAGGCCGGCGATCGCCGCATAGTAAGGTGTGACTCCAGTGTTCGCCGCGGCGCGTACACAATAGGTTGAGGGATCCCGCTCATGATCGACAGAAAGGATAAGCACTTGGCGAATCAAGTCCTCAAAAGCACTATCGACCCCGACATGCGAGGCAATGAAACCATGCAGTGGTCTCACTTCGGGGGCCCCCGCACCCACTACCAACGCAGCGAACCATCGGACCGCGTCCGCGGAGGTACGGGCATAACCCTCCATCGTGAGATCGTGGGCCCTGGGATTATCCAATTCGATGAGGGGGAATAGCGCGATTGCTTTTTCAGCAGCGGTCGTACCTTCGAAAAGCTTCAGTAAAGCGCCTGTGACATTGGGGATTTTCGGCAGGCGGGAGCCAAACACATCGGGCACTTGCCACATCAGTTCGGCGACTTTTTCTGCAGTTGCCGACGAACGAGCCAACTCAATGGCGTCCTGTCCCCGATAGAAAAGGCCTTGATCGGTGAGATGCGTGATCGAACACGTCGTGGCGACTCGTTGAGCCCCAGTCGATATCGAGTCGTCGCCCCCCTTCCCCTTCATTAACCGCTCAATGTCCAGGGACCAATACCTGCGTGTCCTTGAACCATCGACTTTTACCGAACGGATGCCCTTCCTGCTTACATACGCATAAAGCGTCGGCAGGCTGATGCCGAGCATGTCTGCTGCCTGCGCCGCGGTCCAATATTGGTCGTTCTGATGGTCCATTTTCAGCTCAGATGCCTGATTTTTATTGATTCCTCAATTGTCAGTAATGTATAAATATCAGTCAATGTGTATTTATTTTGTACATCATTTCAGTAATCAGCAGTACGTAAATGAAAACTACTTGAGCTATTGCCACGCGTCTCCTCTTAAGCCCTGTGCATGTTCTGTCTGCTCGTCCATAGTTCACGCTGTTAGTTCTAATACTCTGATAACATCACGGCTTTTACCGGATAAAGAAATCCAGCGCATCGAATAGCAAAGTGGCCTGTCGCTGGATGATCCCCTGCCCATTGGTGCCCGAGCTGAAAGAGATGTTCCCTGACGCGCCTTACATCGCTCGCCCTGGTCAAATCAATGCCTGGGACTACGAAGATTTCGTCAAAGCAATCAAGGCCACCGGCCGCAAGCAATTGATCATTGCCGGTGTCGTCACCGACGTCTTCGTCGCCTTCCGACCCTGTCGGCACTTGCAGAAGGGTTTGACGTGTTTGTGGTGACCGACTCTTCCGGAACCTTCAACACTATTGTGCAACAGGCCTCCTGGAACCGCATGACCCAGTCCGGTGCGCAAATGATGAACTGGTTCTCGGTGGCCTGTGAGCTGCAGCAACGACATCAAAGGCCTGGGTAACCTCCTGTCCCAGCGCATCCCCAACTATCGCAACCTGATGAACAGCTACTCGGCGTTGACTGCACGTCAATCGTAAATCTGGTTTGGAGCCAGGGCCCGCCTTTGCGGGCTTTGGATAATCACAAAATTCAGAAGGGCTACGGGATTACAGTCCATTGGGAGTTGAACAAAGTAATTGGCCTGGGTACATCTATTCAATTTTCGGTCAGCCTTGATGTGCTTCTATCGACCCGTAGCGACCTTTCCTTTTCTGTTTGGACAAAACCTTGGAATTGACCAACACGCCCTCATAACAAAGGCTATTCCCAACGTCCCCAATAGGAAGGACAGACCATGACCAGACAAACCGATACTGCCATTCTCGCCGGCGGCTGCTTCTGGGGCATGCAAGATCTGCTGCGACGCTACCCCGGGGTGCTGCAAACGCGGGTCGGTTACTCCGGAGGCGACGTGCCGAATGCCACCTATCGCAACCATGGCAACCACGCCGAAGCCATAGAGATAGTCTTCGACCCAGCCGTAATCAGTTATCGGCAGATTCTTGAGTTCTTCTTCCAAATACATGATCCCAGCACGCCCAACCGTCAGGGTAACGACCTAGGCCCCAGCTATCGGTCGGCGATCTACTACCTCAACGAACAGCAACGCGACATTGCCGAGGACATCGCTGCCGATGTTGATGCTTCACACCTGTGGCCAGGCCGAGTAGTAACCGAAATCGAACCGGCGGGGCCTTTTTGGGAAGCGGAACCGGAGCACCAAGATTACCTAGAGCGTATTCCGAATGGCTACACGTGCCACTTCATCCGCCCGAACTGGAAGCTACCCAAGCGCGGCTGATCGTTGAGTTTATGAGACGCAGAGATGATCACCTCTGGCCGCTGGCTGCCTTTCTCGAAAGGCATCAACCGGCTGGGGACACACAACGTCGACTTACTTCCTGGAGAACAGTGCCAAACGAACAGCGAGGCCCATGAAAACCGCGCCCAATAGCTGATTCAGTCGATTAACAATGCTGGCATTGCTGGTCAGCTTGCTGCCGACCTTGCTGGCCAAGAGAATCACGCCCCCATTCACGATCAAACCGATGGCATTCAATATGGTCGCAAAGGTCAGCATTTGTAAAACAAGAGAGCCTTTGGTGGGATCCACGAACTGCGGGAACAGAGCCAGTACAAATAGCGCCATTTTTGGATTCAACAGATTGGTCACCAGACTTTGTCGAAAAATGCGCAGTAGCGGCGTGGTCTGTAAGGCTTCATTTGGTGCCAAGGGTGACGAGCCACTGGTGAACGCCTTCCATGCCAGAAATGCCAGATACGCGGCACCGGCGAATCTGACGAGGTCGTAGGCAACGGGCACAGCGGTCATCAACTGCGACAGTCCCAGTGCTGCGGCCAATGCGTGGCAATAGGTGCCTGCCTGAATGCCTGCAAGTGATACAAAGCCCGAAGCTCGACCCTGGCTCAGACTTCGCGACGCAATCAACAACATGTCTGGGCCCAGGTTTCAGCGTGAGCGCAACGCAAGCGCCTGCGAAAAGTAATGCTACGGAAATGCCGATCATCAATGCCTCAGGCTCTTGTTGTTAACGTCGCCTTGCCGGCGAATGGCGGCATTCTACGGAAGGCTCAAGGCAGCCATGAACCGTAGGCATGCTACTTTCGACCCAGAGCTGCCCTTCGTGCGGGGCAGCAATCGGCCAAAAGCAGCCTGTCGAAATTTGAAATTATCCTAGGTCGAGAGCCCACTTTGCCAGCCGCTCAGTGGTGAGCTGGTCAGATAGCAACTGGCAAAGTGAGCTAATCCAACCCTAGCTCATCTGAGAAAAGACTCTTTGTCGATTGCCTACCTTCGCAACAGGTATCAATCGGCCAATTGCTGCCTGTCGCCACCGTCTGCTTTGAGTCGATTCTGTTGAAAAAGTCGGCCGTGGTTTACGCATCAGAAAAAGTAAGCGTTCGTGATTGAAAACTTTACTTTGGCAGAGGCTTTTGGAATCTGATTTCACGTAGCTGGTGCAAAAAAAGCGTTGTCATCAGCCAATGATCAGGCAGTTTGGGCAGACCGACTTGGTCAATCTCTATCTTTCATGGCTACTAAGCATGCTGGTTAAACACGATGCAAATGACTGGTCAAGTCTAATGAAAATTGGTGGGGAAATCTGTGCAGTTACCAAGACACAGATCCTTAATAAATAACTCTTCACTTCGCCATTCAAAAGCGGAGTCGCTCCTTGATCTTAGAGCGCGCGGCTCACTATTAAAAATCAGCAACGAAGATACCCCACTCAGACGACGCTTGAAGCATTCATGTATTCTCCCGCCAAGGCCATATACCGCTCTAAATCAGCGTATCTTGCTCCCAATTGTGTTGCGTTGAGGCTATTGCTAGGAAGGACTCCGCGTTGTTCGCGAAAGCTGTCGTAAGTAGCCTTAATAGCGGCGAAATAGGGAGCATGACCGTTCACACAAATGCGCACACCCAATTCAGCCAACCGATTATGGTCGGCGAATTCGGGATTACCATACGTAACCAACATCAGTGGCGTGCGAAGATGTTTAGCGATGCTTTCCAGTGTAATTAAGTCCTTTAAACCGACTAGGCAAATAGCATCGGCACCGGCATCCTGATAAGCATGAATGCGGTGGATAACTTCCTCCAATGACTGCACCCCAGCATGTGTGCGTGCAATGATCGCCAAGGAGTTATCAGTACGTGCTTGGCGGGCAGCCTGAATTTTGCCTGCTCCTTCCTCTACCTCAATCAGGTCTAAAGACTTGCTACCAAACTGTGTCGGCAGCAAAGAGTCCTCCAGCGTCAGAGCTGCGACGCCAGCCCGCTCAAGCTCAACTACAGTGCGCATTACGTTGAGGGCATTGCCGTATCCATGGTCGGCATCGGCGATCACTGGAATACTTGCTGCTCGCCCTATACGACTCGCCTGCTCAGCGAACTCGCTGAGCGTAATCAATGCTATGTCTGGTGCACCGAGAACTTGAAGAGAAGCGACTGAGCCTCCAAGAATACCAACTTCAAAGCCTAGATCAGCAGCCATACGCGCAGATAATGGGTCGAATACTGATGCGGTTGAGTAACAAGCAGAATTGGCAAGCAGGCCACGAAAGATGTTGCGCAACTCATGGTGACAGATTTTTTTCATAGTCTTTTCTGCGTTTATGGTTGATAACTTACTGGGTAGGAGTCACAGGCGCTGTCACCAAGACAAGGACAAGCTTGCTTCGCTGTTGATCAGCATTCCTGGAAGGTTTTTAAAATGGACGGTATTTTCGTCTTGGCCCTATAAAGGAAATCCCTCGAAAGCAAAGTCAATGGAAGTAGATTTGACATGGCCTTCGAGGGATATGAAATACGATTCAACGGATAGGTGGGAGGGTCGTGGCAACCCAGACTAATCACTTAATGAAACGTACCTGGCTATTGATCTTCTCGATGATCGATACTTTACGTTCGTTGAAACGCACCTTGTTTTGCTCGAACAGATTATTACCTTTGGTATCGATTGAGATAATCAGTGGACCGAAATCACGGACTCGGTTTACCCAAAGCGTTTCTGGCATACCGAGGTCCTGCCATTCCGCACGCTCAATTTCCTCGACTTTCGTCGCCGCCAGCACTGCGCAGCCGCCAGGGAATACCGCATGCACCGCCTTGTTTTCCAGGCAACCAGCGGCAGTTTCCGGGCCCATGCCACCCTTGCCGATAATCATTTTAACGCCGGTTTCTTCGATGAATTGGCGTTCGAATTTTTCCATGCGCATGCTTGTGGTTGGTCCGATCGAAACCATCTCGAAGCTGCCGTCATCTTTCTTACGAACAATAGGCCCAGCGTGAAAAATGGCCCCGCCCCGCAAATCAACCGGCAACTCGCGCTTTAGCTCAATCAGTCGACGGTGGGCTACGTCTCGGCAGGTCACCAATTGACCGGTAAGGTAAACGACGTCGCCGACATTGAGTTCTGCGAGATCTTCGTCCTTGATCGGGGTATTGATGACTTTAATCACAGTACTACTCCTTCATGGGAGAGGATGTCGTAAGACAGATCGGCATTGATTCGGATTTTCCCACGGCGATGCGCCCAGCAACCTGTTGATACTGCTACACCGATGGTCGATGGATGTCGTGCTGACGACTCGATATTGACACCCATAACGCTGCTGTTACCGGTCAGACCCTGTGGGCCAATGCCGACTTCGTTAAGTCCCTCCTCAAGGAGTCTTTCCATCAAAGCAGCACTTTCATTGGGATGATTTGAATCCACAGGACGCAGGATTGCCTTTTTGGACAAACGCGCTGCGGTTTCAATAGAAGTGGAGACCCCAACGCCGACCAAAAGAGGTGGACAAGCGTTAACGCCACGGGAAGTAATCACGTCGAAGACGAACTCCGTAATCCCTTCATAACCTTGACCCGGCATGAGCACTTTGGCCGAGCCAGGCAGAGTGCAGCCACCTCCGGCCATGTACACATCGATCAATGCGTAGTCAGCGTCGGGGATGATTTCCCAATCAAGCCATGGAATTTTAGAGCCCGTGTTGGTGCCTGTATTCTTCTCGACGAAAGTCTCCACAGCGTTGTGACGCAGTGGGCCTTTGATGGTCGCTTCCTTCGTTGCGTTTTCCAGGATAGTTTCCAGCTCTCCCAACAATGGGAAGCGGGCACCGGCGGCAATGAAGTACTGGATTACGCCGGTATCCTGGCAGCTTGGACGGTCCAGTTTGTCGGCGTAGTCTTGGTTTTCCGCCATCGAATCATAGACAGCGATGGCCAGCGGATTAGTCTCCGCAGCCCGTAACTGGGCAGTTTTCTTTTTGACGTCGGTCGGGAGGCGCTTGCCAATATAGGCTGTGAACTTAGCCATTACGTCTGTCAGCGTTTCAATAGCTGCTTCATTTTCCACTTTTTTATTCTCCTCACTACATCACAAGGCTAGAAATTTTTTTGATGTCTAAGACGTTAGTGTTCAGTAACGGTTTACTACTAGACCTAACGACCGTAACCACGGGGCTGAGCTTCTGAGTTGATAGCGAACTGACCTGATCCATAGAAGCAAAGTTGAAAATCCTGGCAGGATCCGAATTCGCAAAAAATGAAATACGGTGTGGGCCTTGAATGGCTAATTCGCTAAAACCAAAGTTATCAGGTTTCCGAAACGATTTAATTCGCCTGAAGTTAATTCACTATTTCCTTACGGTTAATTATCGCCATCGTCCTGATGTGCCATTATCAAAAACGCATAAGGAAAGCAGCTGACAAAGCTATGATTTGCTCCTCCCATACCACCTGCATCTGAGGCGTGCATGTCCGTCTCAGGCAGTCTCGACGGTAGATAGAGGGGTGTTCAACGGCGCACTGAATGGAGTATACGTAGTGAGCTAGAAGAGAGAGTTAACAAAAAAAATTGAATCAGTTAACTTGGAGTTACTAATGAGCAACCCACAAGACTTGGCGTTTTTTCACCTGTTAGCTAAACAGGGCAGCCTTGTCGCGACCGCAAGAGAGCTTGGCGTCACCCCTCCCGCTATCAGCAAAAGGCTTGCAGCTCTGGAATCCCGGTTGGGTGTGCGTCTAGTCAATCGTACGACCCGATCCATGAGTTTGACTGCCGAGGGAGAGCTCTATTACGCGCATATTGCACGCATTCTTGCCCAAATCGATGAGGTAGAGCAGCTAGTAAGCAGCACTCGCGCCACACCCAAGGGTCTTATTCGCGTGAACGCATCTTTAGGGTTCGGCCGCCGACATATCGGGCCCGCGCTCGCTGCCTTCTACTCCCAATACCCGGAAGTCGAAATTCAGCTTGAGATTAGTGACCATCCCTTGGACCTGGCCACCCACGGATTCGACTTGGGGATACGCTTCGGCACCTTGCCTGATGCAGCGCTTCACGCTCGCAAGATTGCTTCCAACCGCCGTCTTCTGTGTGCGTCGCCGCTCTATATTGAAAAGTATGGAGCACCGGAGAAACTATCTGACTTGCAGAACCACAATTGCATTTTCATTCGCCAAAATGAGTCACCTTATGGCGTATGGAATTTCAACAGTGGTGGGCGCACAGAGAACATAAAAGTTCGTGGTGCCCTAGGCTGTAATGATGGGGAAGTAGCACTTAATTGGGCCTTGGAAGGTTATGGCTTACTTCTTCGGGCCGAATGGGATATTGCTCGTTATGTACGCAGCGGACGTTTGCGTCTATTGATGGAAAATCATACTCCTACTCGTGCAGACGTATATGCAGTGTATCCGCAGCAATTGCATCTTTCAGCTCGCGTACGCAGCTTGATTGACTTCTTGATTGAGCGCTTCAAGCAGCTTGATAACATCAAAGATGCCGGCTGACATCCGCAAACAAAAAAAGCTGCCGGTCCACGACGGATCCGGCAGCAAGTAAAACATTTATTTAACCTCGAGATACCGCTTTCATTTCCAATGGGGGAGTGTTTTCGACCTGTAAACTCCGGGTAGAGGACTTGGTAGTAACTTCCTGTTCTGTTGGCTCATCTTGCCCATTCAGGGCACGGTTCATCTTGGCTGTGTCTAGGGCTCCGACCCATTTGGCAATCGCCATGGTGCCGACGCCATTGCCGATGGTGTTGGTAATCGCCCGGGCTTCCGACATGAAGCGATCAACACCGAGCAGCAATACCATGCCCGCCACCGGAATGGTGCCGAGGGACGACAGCGTGGCCGCCAGGATGATGAAACCGGAGCCGGTGACACCTGCTGAGCCCTTGGAGGTGAACATCAGCACCGCCAGCACGATCAATTGATCGGTCAGGGTCAGAGGCGTGTTGGTCGCCTGGGCGATGAAAATCGCGGCGATGGTGTAGTAAATCGCCTGTCCGTCTGGGTTGAAGGTCAGTCCGGAAGGAATAACCATACCCGCGACAGGCTTGGATACTCCGGCTTTTTCCATCTTCGAAATCATCTGCGGCAGCACCGATTCCGACGAGCTGGTGCCCAGCACGGTGAATAGTTCTTCCTTGATGAACTTGAGGAACTTCCACAGGCTGAATCCGCTGTAGCGGCAGATCGGCCCGAGCACGAAAATCACGAACACAGCGCAAGTCAGGTACACACAGGCCATCAGCTTGCCTAGGGAGAACAGGGAGCCGAAGCCGTATTTGCCGATGGTGAAGGCGATGGCACCGAATGCACCGATTGGGGCCAGGCGCATGACCATGTTGACGATGCGAAACATGCCCTGCATCAAGCTATCGAGCGTGTCCACGAACAGTTTTGCTCGCGGTCCGCAGTGAGCCAACGCGATCCCGAGCAAGATCGAGAACAGCAGGATCTGCAGGACGTTGCCCTTGGCGAAGGCATCGACGATGGTGTCCGGGATGATGTTCATAACGAAGTCCATGAACGAGGCATGCTTAACCGCCGAGGTGTAGGTTGCCAGGCTGGAGGTGTCCAGCGTCGAGACATCGATGTTCATCCCCGCGCCAGGTTTGAACACGTCCACTACCACCAGACCAACCACCAGCGCCAAGGTCGAAACCACTTCGAAGTAAATAAGTGCGCGGAAGCCGACGCGCCCCAGTTCCTTCATGTTTTCCATCCGCGCGATGCCGGTAACCACCGTCAGGAAGATCACAGGGGCCAGCAGCATTTTGATCAGTTTAATGAACGCGTCACCCAGCGGTTTGAGTGCGGTACCTGTCTCGGGAACTAATACACCAATAACGGCACCGAGGACGACGGCAATCAAAACTTGGACGTAGAGTTTTCCTAGAATACGTTTCATAGCGGACCTGCTTTTGTTTTTGTTATCACGAAATGCCTAGAGGCAGGTGACCGTTCACCGCCGCACTGCCTAAGGCGCTATATCGCTTTTGCTGTCCTAGCGTTTGATCATCTCAATCACGGCATCGGTGACTTGGCGGGTTGTGGCCTTACCGCCCAAATCAGGAGTATGCACGCCCGCCTCAGTGACTGCCTCGATGGCCGACATGAGCAGACGCGAAGCGGCGACCTCACCCAAATGCTCGAGCATCATGGCAGCGGTCCAGAAGGTGGCGATCGGATTGGCCACACCTTTACCAGTGATGTCGAAGGCAGAGCCGTGAATCGGCTCGAACATCGATGGGAATTTGCGTGATGGGTTAAGGTTGGCGGTCGGCGCAATGCCCAGGCTACCGGACAAGGCAGCAGCCAAGTCAGACAGAATGTCGGCATGCAAATTGGTAGCGACAATCACGTCCAGTGTCGACGGTTTAAGCACCATGCGGGTGGTGACTGCATCAACCAGTTCCTTGTCGATCTTGACGTCAGGGAAGTCCTTGGCGACTTCATAAAAGATCTCGTCCCACAGCACCATGCCGTGGCGCTGAGCGTTGGATTTGGTGACCATGGTCAAGTGCTTGCGCGGACGGCTTCGCGCTAATTCGAATGCGAAGCGGTGAATACGCTCGACCCCTACCCGGGTGAACACCGAGACTTCGGTAGCGACCTCTTCCGGTAAGCCACGATGCACACGGCCACCGTTGCCCGAATACTCACCTTCGGAGTTTTCGCGCACCACTACCCAATCAATCTCATGGCCATTATGCAACGGGCTTTTCACCCCCGGCAGGACGCGGGCGGGACGCACGTTGGCGTATTGGTCAAAACCTTGGCAGATCGGCAGACGCAAACCCCAGAGGGAAATGTGATCAGGCACATTAAGGGCGCCGACAGCCCCAAAAAAGATGGAATCGAAGGTTTTCAGCTCTTCCAACCCACCTTCGGGGATGTAGTAGCCGTTTTTCAGGTAGTTGTCGGAATTCCAGTCAAAATGCTTAAAGTTCAACGCGAAAGCTCCAGAGCGTTGAGCAAGAGCATTCAGCACTTCTACACCGGCGTCGATCACTTCGATACCGATGCCATCACCAGGTACTGCAGCAATTTTGTAAGTTTTCATAATCGTTCCCATTCAGTTTTGTTTTTGTGCACCTGTGAAGGAAATGCATCAGGTGTATGGGAATAACTATAAGGAGGCTTTCAAAGCGCTGGGTTAACTCAAAATCACTACATAATTGAATTCTGGTTACTAATGGCAGGCTCCGATTGGAGCACATCGTCAATTCCGCCAGTAGCCAGTCTTCGGGCATGCCTGGTTGATAACCAAGGCCGAATCCAGACCAGAGCCTTCGTGTAAAACCCGGAGCGGATGACTCTGCTGACCTTCAGAATTTCCATCCCGTAAGTGTACTTTTCTGCCTTAGAAACACCCGATGACCGCTATGGGTCGTTTTGTGCCCCTCGTGACAGGCAGAAATCGGCCAATAGCGGTCGCTCAACATATGAAGGACATCATCATATGCCACTAATTTCTAAAGTAGCGCGCAAACCTTTTGGGACGCAATTTTCCAGCATTACCTTCCCACCATAACGAGCTGCAATGGCCTGAACGATTGTCAGGCCCAACCCTGCGCCCTGATCATTTCCGCGGCTGTAGAAACGCTCGAAGAGTCGATCGCGATCGTCCTCGTTGATCCCCGGCCCTTCATCTTCTACGGACAGCTCAAAGCCGTTTTCCCTGGCGACCAGCGTTACCCTGATGACTCCATGCGGTGGAGAGAAGTTCGCCGCATTGGTGACCAAGTTGTTCAGGGCAATATCAATCGCGGCGGGGTCGACCCGCACATGGCCGATGCCGTCACTGACGTCGAACACCAGTTCCAGGTCCTTGCTCAACAACCAGGGCGTCAGTTGAACCAGGCTGTCGCGAACGGTGGCGGCCAGGTCGATGGCGGCAGGCGGTTGCGTACCTGGACTGGGCTCGATACGCGCCATGGTGAGTAACTGGTTGACCAGTCGACTGGTACGGTCGACACCGGCAATCAGGTGTTCAAGGGATACGCGACGCTCCGCGTCACTGCCCGCCTCCATCAGGTTCTGCGCATGCACCCGCAGCACCGCCAGGGGGGTGCGCATTTCGTGGGCGGCGTCCGCGATGAAGCGCCGCTCGCGCCCCATGACTTCCTGGATTTGCGCGAGCATCCGGTTGAGGGCTGCCTGCATCGGTTCAAGCTCGGTGGGCAGCGGCGTCAATTGCAAGGGCTCGAGTGAACCGGGCTGCCTGGCCCGCAATTTGGCCGCCATATCGACCAGAGGCTTCAACCCCCAGCCGATGGCCAGCCAGATCATGGCGGCCAGCATCAGGCTTGCCAGGACATTGGGCCACAGCGTGTGACTCACGATCCGATCGACCAGGTCCGAACGGACGTCGTCGCGCTCGCCCACCCAGATGCGCAGGTTATTTTGTTTGTCTTCGAGCAGGAAGGCGCGCCAGTGCCGGTTTTTCAGGTCGACTACATCGCTGAATCCCGGGGTAACCGGTGGCGCAATGAAGGACGGTGAGCTCGCTGTGTGCACCAACAACTCGCCCTTGAAGTTCCAGACCTGAAAGGCAATCTTCGATTCATAGGGATGCCCGTCGACCTTTGGCGCCGCCTCGCTCAGCGCCTGATTGAAGGCCCGGTACAGATCGGCATGCTCCTGGCTCGCCAGGGGCATGCGCATGACGCCTTGTAGTAGGCGCGCATTCTGGGCCAGTTGGGCATCGTAGACTTCGGCGATTTCGTGGTTGCTGTCGTGCAGGTTGAGCACGCTGATCACCGTCAGGCCCGCGAGCATCAGGCCAATGATCAAGGTCAGGGTGCGCCGCCTGATCGAGGTCATCGGCGCTCCTCCACCAGGTAGCCGATCCCGCGAATGGTGCGAATCAGGTCGGTCGAGAACTTTTTGCGCAGGTGATGGATGTGCACTTCCAGGGTGTTGCTTTCGGCCTCCTCGTTCCAGCCATAGAGCAACTGCATCAGATGATCGCGCGTCATCACCCGGCCAGGGGGCGACAGCAATTCGTGGAGCAACTGGTATTCCTTGGGTGTCAGGGCGACGGGCTCACCCTTGTAGCTAACTTGCTGGGTGCCGGGATTCAGGCTGATGCCGGCGTGTTCGATCAGCGCTTGTGCACGGCCGGCACTGCGTCGCAGCAGCGCGCGTATGCGCGCTTTCAGCTCGGCCAGGTCGAACGGCTTGATCAGGTAATCGTCGGCGCCGGCATCCAGCCCGGCGATGCGGTCTTCGGTGGCATCCCGGGCGGTCAGGATCAGCACCGGCAGGTTGGAGCCACTGTCGCGCAGGTGCCGCAGCACCTGGAGGCCGTCCATGCGCGGCAGTCCAAGGTCGAGTACCGCCAGGTCAAAGATTTCACTGAGCAGCGAGTGCAAGGCGCTGCTGCCGTCCTGCAACCAGTCAACGGTATAGCCTTCTCGACTGAGGGCCTGGTGAATGCCCTCGCCGAGTGCCACGTCATCCTCTATCAGTAATAAGCGCACACGGACTCCTGTCAGCCAAGTTTCTTGTTGACGTCCACCAACAGCGTTTCGATCTCTTTACGGCGCCCGGCGTCGGCGCTTTCGCGGCCAGGACGAGGCGCGGCCAGCAGGGCTTTTTGCAGGGCGGCCCTGGCCTCGACGTAACGCTTCTGACGGTAGAGGTGATCCCCCCAAAAGTACAGGCTGTCGATGCCGTTGGGGTTCATTTGCAAAGCGACCTTGAGCAATTGCTCGGCCTTGTCCGAGTCGCCAAAACCGATGGGCCAACCCGGCACCCGGTCGTACAGCGCGCCAAGGCTGGTGTAGGCAGAGCCTTGCAGTGCCTTGGGGTCCAGGCTCAGGGCTTTTTCCAGGTCGGCCTTCGCCGCCTTGACCTTGCTCAGCGCCCCGAGCCCTCCCTGGGCGCCGGCCCAACTGCTGGTGACGATACCGGACCAGATCCAGGCCTCTGCGACTGCCTGGCGTTCCTGGGTGAAGCTTGAGGCTTGCGCGGCGAGTTTTTCGAAGGCCGCAGTGCGTTGGTCCTCCGGCAACTCGTACTGAATGTGCGCCCAGCTTTGCTGAATCCCGTTGAGGCGTTGTTGGTCGGCGGCATCCAGCGCCCAGACACTCTGGCTCAAGACGCCGCACAGCAGGCAGGTGATGATCTTTTTCATGGCTTGAGTTTCTCCTCGTCGGGTTTCTGGCTCAGGTGGCGGATCAGAGGCAATTGCTTGCGCAGGCCGCGATCCACCAGGTGTGGCAGCAGGCTGTTGAGGCGAACGAAAAAACGTTCCGGCCAGCCCAGGTACAGGTCACGACGGTCACCAGCGATGGCGTGGATCACCGCGGCGGCCACCGCCCGCGGGTCGTCGACATTGGCCTTGAGCGCATCGTTGAGCGCCTGGGCAGCCGGGCTGTTCATGCTGGTGCGGGTAGCGCGGGGGGCGACGTAGAGCACGCTGACCCGGGTGTCCGCCAGTTCTCGACGCAGGGCTTCGGAAAATCCGCGCAGGGCGAATTTGGTCGCGCAATAGCTGGCGTATCCGGGGTATCCGATGGAGCCATAGGTTGAACCGACGTTGACCACCATGGCACTGTCGGCCTGCTTGAGCAGTGGCAACAGCAATTTGGTCAGGCAGATTGGCGCGCTGATGTTCACCGCCAGCATCGCGTTGATCTCACTGTCGTCCAGCTGTTCGAGCATGGCGAAATGATTGACCCCGGCGGCATTGATCAGCATGTTGATGCCCCCGATGCTTTGCGCTTGCGCCAGCACTTCGCGGCGCTCGGCTAACAGCGTCAGGTCAGCGCCGATCCAGAACAGGTTGCGCGGGTACTGTTCGAGCAGCGGCGCCAGCGGTTGTCGATTGCGCGCCACGGCCATTACCCGGGCACCACTGGCGCACAGGGCCGACGCGATGGCCAGGCCGATGCCACCGCTGGCGCCAGTCAACACCACGCGGGCTTCAGACAGGCGCATGTCGATTCTCTCCGTCATGCGGCAGGCCGCGGAACATATCGGTGTACAGCCGGTAGACCACGGTGGAGGCGTGAATGACGGCGGCCTGGTCGTCCGGGTCTTCCAGCCTGTTCATCAATCGGCGGTAAACCTGCATGTGTTCGATGTCCAGCGAGCCGTGGGAACTGAGGTAGCTGAAAGCGCTTTGCGGCAGGTCCAGGCGTTGGCGGATGCTGTCCGCGGCCTGGGTGGCCAGGGCGATGCTGGTGCCTTCGAGCACGTTGACCATGCCGAACAGCCCCACCGGGTTACCCCGGGCAATAAGGTCGTAGAGGAAGCTCACCATCAGTTCGATCGCCATGGACGGTCGCCCGGTTCGTACAGCGTCCCGGTCACCGCCGCAGGCTTCGATGTCATCGAGCACCCACTTTTCGTGGCCGTATTCATCCTCGATGTATTCACAGACCGCTTCACGCAACCATTCCAGGCGAGACGGCAGGCGCGCTCCGCACGCCATCATCAGGGGAACAGTATGGCGCACGTGGTAATAGGCTTGCGCCAGGAAGGCCTGGTAACTGTCCAGGCTGACGCTCCCCTCCAAGGCATCACGGATGATCGGCAAGTTGAACAGCTCAGTGCGCTGTTGATGCGTGGCTTCTTGCAGCCTGTCAAAAAAACTCATGGTGCGGATTCCTCGGAAAATGCGGATTCACTCAGTTGCACCCGGTAGCGTTCGACGATGGCGTCGCGCCGGGGCCTACCATTGGCGGTGAGCAAACCGTTGGCGGCGGTGAAGGGGTGATCGAGACGGGTCCAGTGTTGGACCCGGGCGTAGTCGGGCAACGCCTGGTTGGCCTGTCTGACGGCGCCAGCCAATTGTTCATCGGTGCAATCAGGGCGATGGGGCCAGAGCAGCGCATGGTTGTGCGCCATCGCCTCGCCATGCACGAAGGCCTGGGCGATCAGCCCGCGCTGGGTCAATTCGGCCTCAACCCACTCCGGATTGACGTTGCGCCCGAAACTGGTGACGAACTGATGTTTCTTGCGGCCCTTGAGGTAGAGAAAACCTTCGGCGTCGAACTCACCGAGATCGCCGCTGGGCCACCACTGCGCGGTGTGCGGCGCCTCGCCCAGATAGCCGAGCAAGGTGCAACCCTTGATCAGCACTTCGCCGTCGTCCGCCAGGCGAACCTGCACATGCGGCAAGGGCTGTCCGACACTGCCGGGACGGTGCGCCTGTGGACGGTTGAGGCACACCACCGATGCACACTCCGACAGTCCATAACCTTCGTAGACCGGCAGTCCCACCTGTTGCGCACGACGCAACAGATCCTCACTGACCCGGGCGCCGCCCACAGCGGCAAAACGCAGGTGCCGTGGGTCGAAGGCGTTCTGTTCGGCAGCACCGACCAGCATCAGCAGCAACTGCGGCACCAGGATCAGGCTCTGCGGTGCCCGGCTGGCCAGGCACCCCAGCAGTTGCGGCACATTCACCCCGCTGGCGCCTTCAATGCCTAAGGTTTTCGCGCCGGGCAGGCTCAAGGTCGCGCCGGCGTACAACGCGGCATAACAACCGATGTTCTCCAAAAGGATGGCCAGCGGCAGCAACGCCAGATGGTGTTGCGGGTCAGTGGGTTTGCTGGCCAGATCCAGCTCGCGACTGACCTGCAGGATGCTGTCGGCACTCAGGCACACACCCTTGGGCGTACCCGTGGTGCCCGAGGTGAAGGTCAACTTGGCCGTGCCTTCAGGCATCACTCGTGGGCCGCTTAAGCGGCGGTGCCAGAATTCGCCGTCCTGTCGGTATCCAGCCGCCTGCAATTCGTCGTGCAGGTGCTGCTCGGCGATGACCCGCTCGGCGCGGCCTTGCTCCAGGCAATGCCGGCGTTGCGCCACACTGAAAAAGCCCGGCAAGGCGACACAGGCCAGGCCAGCGAACAGTGCGGCCAGGTCCCAGAGCACGGCCTCGACGCCGTTGTCCAGCGCCAGTGCCACGACCTCGATCTGCTCGTCGAGCAGCCGCTGCTGGCGGTCCATCACTTCTGTATACAGCGTGGCGTAGTCCAGTTTCAGCTGATCGCCCCACAACGCCGTGGCCTGCGCCTGATCCTCGGCATGGCTGCGCAGGGTCTGTTTGAACAGTTCCAGCTCAGGCGACATGGCAGCAAGCCTCACTCGACGTCGGCAAACCCAGGCGACTGAACAACCCGATATTGCGCAAATGAATGAAGCCGGCGCGGATGTTGCCAACGTGAACCCAGGGTTTGCTTTCGTAGTAACTGCCCCAGGCGTGGCGGTCATCGCCGAGCCGCGCAGGGTCGGCGGCGCACAGCGTCACGGGCTTCAAACCCAGGCGATGAAAGCTGTTGACCAAGCCCAGGTTGCCGGTAAAGGCCACCCACTCCAAGCCGCCCATGGCCAGCAGGTAGGTCATCGCGATGATGCTCATGCGCGCGTTTGCGGTATCGCTGGCGGCCAGATTGCCCACCTCGACGATGGCCGACCGGTGTACGGCCTGGTTGGCCATGGCGCTGATCAGAGGATCGATCGCCTCGTCCAGGTAACACTCGAGGAAAAGCGGCCCGGTGCTCGCCAGGCGCACACCCACCACGGCACAGAGCGCATCAGCGGCATCGATCATGCCGAACAGTTCCGGCATGAAATGACGGATGTTGGCGCCGTGGGCCTTGCGAAAGCGTTGCTGGATAAAGGCTTCGAGGGCGCCCCGTTTCGGGTCTTCGGGCAAGGCCCTGGCGAGGTGCAAACGCGGCGTTTCGGCCTGGCCGAAGTGCAGCGGCAACTGAACATTCCAGTTGAATTCGGACATTGGAAAACACCTCCCCCGTATCTAATGGGGAGAAGTATCTGAGGCATTTCTTAACGAAGTCTGAAGGTGTGAAAAAGATCAACCTGGCGCTCTTCAGACTTCCTTAAGGGTTTTCGGCCAGTGTGGCGACCGCCGGTTCGATGAACCGCAACCATGCCGCTCGAATGAGTCGGCGGCCAAAGACATTCACGAGGCCTGATATGACCCGCGATAAAAGCGCGCCGCGCTACGGAAGACTGTCGATCACCTTGCACTGGCTGATGCTGGCGCTGTTTGTCGGCGTGTACAGCTGCATTGAAATCAAAGGACTGTTGCCGAAAGGCGATCATTTGCGAGGATTGTTTCTCGGACTGCACGGTTTTTTCGGGTTGAGCATTTTTGCCTTGGTCTGGGTCCGCTTGCTTGGGCGGCTGAATCCGCGCCCGCCTATTACGCCGGCGCTGCCCACTTGGCAAACAGTGTTGTCCTACCTGATGCATCTGGCACTCTATGTGCTGATGATCGCTACTCCGTTACTGGCCTGGCTGATGCTGGCAGCAGGGGGAAAGCCGGTGCCCTATTTCGGTTTTTTTCTGCCGGCGCCTATAGCGGTCGACCCTGAGTTGGTAAAGCAGCTCAAGTACTGGCACGAGCTACTCGGCAGCACCGGTTACTGGTTGATCGGTCTGCACGTGGTGGCGGGGTTGTTCCATCACTACTATGTGGGCGACGACACCTTGACCCGGATGCTGCCAAAGCCTTAATGGTTTTTTCCTTGTTATTTGGCGGCGAGTGTCCAGGGGCTTGTCTTGGTCAAGATTGTTCCACTCTCAATTCTATAGCCATGGCACTCTCTCAAATTGAACGTTGGTTTACACGTGCCATCAGTTGCTCAGCGCTTTCCTTACGCTCGGAATACCGATCCACCAGGAACTCCTGTCGATCACGCAGCAACACCGTAAACTTCACCAGCTCTTCCATCACATCGACTACACGGTCATAGAACGGTGATGGTTTCATGCGCCCTGCTTCATCGAATTCCATGTAGGCCTTCGGCACGGAGGATTGATTTGGGATGGTGAACATGCGCATCCAGCGTCCCAGCACTCGCAGTTGATTGACCACGTTGAACGACTGCGAGCCACCGCATACTTGCATCACCGCCAGTGTTTTGCCCTGAGTCGGGCGTACCGCTCCGAGCTCCAGGGGAACCCAGTCGATCTGTGCCTTGAACACCGCCGACATCGCACCGTGGCGTTCTGGCGAGCACCAAACCTGGCCTTCCGACCACAGTACAAGATCGCGCAGCTCCCGCACTTTGGGATGATCGACCGGAGCATCGTCCGGCAACGGCAAACCGGAAGGATTGAAGATGCGTGTTTCGGCACCGAAGTGTTCCAGCAGGCGTGCGGCCTCTTCAACTAACAGGCGGCTGAAGGAGCGCTCACGGGTCGATCCGTAGAGCAGCAGGATGCGTGGTCTGTGATGATCTGGGGTCGACGCTTGCACGTTATCGAAAAGGGATAGATCGAGGTTAGGTAGGTGCTTTGACATAAATCCTCCTTAGAGAGCGCCAATGCGATCCAGCTCGGCTTTGAGCTCATCGCGACTGAGGGTGTTGAGGGGAAGTTCGAAGAAGGCTCGGCAACGTTGCTCAATGCGCGCCAACGTGGCACGGAAAGCAGCGTCAATCGTCGCTTCGTCACCCGTCACGTCAGACGGGTCTTCCAGCCCCCAATGGCACTTCAGCGCCGGGCCGAAATACACCGGGCAGCTTTCGCCAGCTGCCTTATCGCAGACAGTGATGACGATATATGGCGGGGTAACTTCGAAGGCGTCGTTGCCTTTGCTGTACAGGCCTTCAACCGAGATGCCGGCCTGCTGCAAGGTGGACAGGCTGCGCGGCAGCACTCGACCTTTAGGGAAACTGCCGGAGCTGACCGCCTCAAAACCTTGCGGAGCCAAGTGATTAAACATTGCTTCCGAAAGGATGCTGCGACAGCTATTGGCCGTACACATGAACAAAACTCGCATGGATTGCTCCTTCCGCATCAGGCGGACGTCAAAGACTGAGGCGCAAGACCAGCGCCGAGAGGGTAATCAGCAGAACAGGGAGGCTCAACAGGACACCAACCTTGAAGTAGTAGCCCCAGGTGATGCGCATGCCTTTGCGCTCCAGCACGTGCAGCCAAAGCAACGTAGCGAGTCTTCCAATGGGGGTGATTTTCGGTCCATACGATGGCCCATACCGTCGGGATGTCTTGCAACGATACGGCACCAATTGCCAACGCGATCAATGCGCCGAGCGTGGCGCTCCAACCTACACCGAGTCCTTTGGGTTGCCAGATGACATGAACGAGGGTCAAGACGAATACAGCAACAGCGACAATCATTGAAGACCCACGCGATCAGGATTCAGCAGCAGGTGGTTTCGCGCACAGGGCGACCATCCATGTTTTGCAGACGGCCGGCATTGTCCTTAAGCCAATCGGCGTTGGCCCTGGACGTCACTTTCAGAACTTCGTGAACCCAATCGGGCAGATCTGGATTAAGCCGGTAATAAACCCACTGGCCCTGGCGGCGATCCAGCAACAAACCGTTGCTGCGCAATTGCGCCAAGTGGCGGCTGATTTTTGGCTGGCTGTCGTCGAGAGCACACATCAGCTCGCAGACACACAGCTCACCCTGATCAGCTATTAGCAGGGTGGCGCGGACTCGGGTTTCGTCGGCCAGGCTTTTAAAGACTTCTGGAGGCGTGATCATGTAAGCTCATCACATATGGAAAATCGAATATACGGATATCCATATATAGAGAGCAAGAAGAAATTTTGCTGGCTGTCTGCATTTAGCCGTCTTTAACTATCGCCACCGGCAGCTATGGGTCATTCTCTGCCTGTCACGACGGGCTGAGACCGACCCAAAGCTGACGCTGCCCGGCTGCCGGCCATGCTCGATCACGCACTGCAGGCCGAGTACGATTACGTCGAGCTTGGCGGGTAGCCAGGACCGGCCAACTCAATGCGCCGCCCAGGCATTGAAGCGCTCCTCCAGTTCGTCGCCGTAGTCGATCCAGAATTGGCTATCGACTTTCAATCCTTGCGCCATGTTCTGAGCGGCGGTCGGGAAGTTGCGTTGTGCTTCGGGGGCGATCAGTTCCATTGTGTGTTTTTGTGCCGGGCCGTTATGCATCTTCTCTGCGAACAGCTTTTGCTGTGACGGCAAACTGGCGAAGGCAATGAACTTCAAGGCAGCCGGCATATTCGGGCTGCCCTTCACGATGGCCCAGCTGTCCATATCAAACAGGTTGCCTTTCCAGACCAGGGGGTAATCGTAGCCGTCCTGCCGGGCATTGACCGCACGTGCCGAGTACACCGAAGTCATGCTGACATCTCCGGCGGCCAGCCACTGCATGGGCTGGGCGCCGGCTTCCCACCACTGGATCTGCGACTTGATCTGGTCCAGCTTGCGAAAAGCCCGGTCCACTCCTCCAGGATGGCGCAGCACGCTGTAAACCTGATCGGCCGGCACGCCATCGGCCATCAGTGCGATCTCCAGGGTCAGCTTCGCACTTTTTCGCAGCGCGCGTTTTCCCGGAAACGAGTCCAGGTTCCAGAAATCAGCCCATTGCGACGGAGCACTGGTTAAACGTTTGGGGTTGTAGGCGAAAGCGGTGGACCAGATAAAGATGCCCACCCCACATTCGCTCACTGCATCCTCGACAAAATTTGCTGAAGTCACACCGGCTATTTCCGGCAACCGCCCGAATAAACCCTCCTCGCAGCCACGCTGTACTTGCTCATGATCCACTTCAACCACATCCCAACTGACGCTGCCCGTGTCGACCATCGCTTTGATCTTGCCCATCTCGCCGTTGTATTCACCGGCCCGTACAGCAATCCCTTGCTGTTTCTCGAAAGGCGTGTAAAACGCCTGTTGTTGAGCGTCCTTGTTCAGCCCGCCCACAGAAACAACGGTCAATCCATCCGCCTGTGCATAGGTGCAGAGTGTTGCAAGGGTAAAACTGGTCATGATTGTCTTGAACATGGCAGATTTCCTTTTTCTTGTTCTTCAGGATCGTGCGGACGAACGCTCATGCGAGCACTGCCAGGAATCTGAAATGAAACGCTTCACCGACTATCGCTTACCTTCGATTGATGCACTGCTGGCGTTCGACACAGCGGCGCAGCTGAAGAATTTCGAACAGACTGCCGAAGCCCTGTCTCTGACGGGTAGCGCGCTGCGCAAACGCATCGCGGGCCTTGAGCAGTTGCTGGGACTGAAATTATTTGATCGACAACAGGGCACGCTGGTTCTCACCGCGCAGGGACAGGTCTACCTGGAGCAAATCAGGCCGGTACTGACGCAGTTGGTGTCCATTGCAGTGCACCAGCGTCCTGCGCAGCGAAAACAACGGCTGACGATCAGTTGCCCACCCACGTTTGCCCGGCAGATTCTGATTCCACGCCTGCAGGAGCACAGCCACGCGTACCCCGATATCGATCTGCAGATCGAGTTGAGCGCGCCACTGGCAAGCGCCGAAAGTTGCGCCAGCGATTTGCACATCTGTGGTGGCGCCGCCGACGTGGAACCGTCACAACGCCTGCTGGATGAACGTCTGCAGCCGATGGCAGCGCCGTCATTGCTCGCTCGCTACGGTGGATTGCAACCCATTCGTGATTTCGCCAGCCTGCCGTTAATGCGCTCGCCCATGGAGCCCTGGCAGCCGTGGTTCAACCAGGCTTGCCTGAATCTTCCGGAACCAGACCAGGGCCCGGCGCTGCTCGATCTGGGCATGATGCTTGAGGCCGCCGCCCAGGCGCAGGGTGTGGTCCTGGCGCGGCCTTCGCTTGCCCTGGGGTGGTTGGCCGATGGGCGACTTGTCCCGGTGGGCGAGGTGCGCAGCGAGCCCTCCTACCACTACCGTTTACGGGTCAAAGAGGCATCACCGGCAACCCATGCGTTCAGCCAATGGCTGATTGGCGTCTGCAGCGATACGGTGCAAACGGCGGAACGCCGCCTGAGTCTTTTGTCCCAAGGAAAATAACGCCCAGGGCGCGAGAAATCATTTCCCGATAGTGAATGGGCGGGACAGTTAGTCTGGCTCGTACTGACACTACGGAGCGCAACCATGCCCACCATCACCTGCATCGAAGACCTGCGCCAAATGGCTGAACGACGTGTGCCACGCATGTTCTACGACTACGTTGACGGCGGCTCCTGGACGGAGAGTACCTACCACGCCAACCAGGCTGACTTCGCCGACATCAAACTGCGCCAGCGTGTCGCGCGAAACATCGAAAACCGCTCGCTGAAAACCAATAGCCTGGGGATAGACATGGCGATGCCATTGGCCATCGCGCCTACCGGGTTGGCCGGGATGATCCATGCGGACGGTGAAATCCTGGCGGCTCGCGCGGCCACTGCCGCCGGCATCCGCTACACCTTGTCGACGGTCAGCATCTGCTCGATCGAAGACATTGCCGAGGCGATTGCGTCACCTTTCTGGTTCCAGTTGTACGTGATGCGTGATCGTGAGTTCGTTGGCCGCCTGATCGACCGGGCCAAGGCGGCCGGGTGCGATGCTTTGGTGCTGACGCTGGACCTGCAATTGAGCGGACAACGCCACAAGGACCTGAAAAACGGCCTCACGACCCCTCCTCGCCTGACCCCGGCCAACGTAATAAACCTGCTGACCAAACCACGCTGGCTCAAAGGAATGCTGGGCACTCGTCGTCACTATTTCGGCAACATCATGGGGCATGTCAAAGGCGTCGATGACCTCCACCAACTGGCGGACTGGACGTACGATCAATTCGACCCGCGCCTGAACTGGGACGACATCCAATGGATCAAGGATCGCTGGGGTGGAACCTTGATCCTCAAAGGCATTCTCGACGTAGAAGACGCGCGCCTGGCATTGGCCTGTGGTGCCGATGCAATCGTCGTCAGCAATCATGGCGGTCGCCAGCTGGATGGCGCCCCCTCAAGCATCAGCATATTGCCTGCTATCGTCGAAGCGGTCGGTGAGCGGATGGAAGTCTGGCTCGACAGTGGCATACGCAGCGGCCAGGATGTGATCAAGGCCGTGGCTCTAGGTGCGAAAGGGGTCATGCTCGGCCGGGCACATCTGTATGGACTGGGGGCAATGGGTGAAGCCGGGGTAGCCAAAGCCCTGGAAATCATCGCCACGGAAATGGACCTGACCCTGGCATTGTGCGGACATACCGATGTGCTAAAAATCGACCGCAGCATCCTCCAGCCTGGAACCTATCCTCTACCGAATCAGACTCGTTTTTAAGGCGACTGCACTGTTCTGGACATAGACTCCTTCTTCAGACGTTTGCACACGCATTGCGAAGGGGACTTCTTCATTTATGGACAATAGACTGACATCCAGGATCTCGATCGTTACCGGTGCAGCTCAAGGGATCGGCGCCGCGATTGCACGACGTTTCGTGGAGGAAGGCTGCTTTGTTTTCGTCACTGACATAAACGACGAACTCGGCAGAGCCACAGCAAAATCATTGGGAGACCGCGCCTGTTATCTGCACCTTGATGTGCGCTGTGAAGAAGATTGGCAGCGAGTGACAACGCACGTCGTGAAGGTGCACGGCCGCCTCGATGTGCTGGTCAACAACGCGGGCATTACCGGGTTTGAGCAAGGCGCCGTCCAGCACGACCCGGAGCATGCGCGACTGGAGGACTGGCGGGCCGTGCATAACACCAATCTCGACGGTGTGTTCCTCGGCTGCAAGTACGCAATACGCGCCATGCGCCCTGGTGGAGCTGGCTCCATTATCAACATTTCCTCTCGCTCCGGGCTGGTGGGTATTCCTGGCGCGGCCGCGTACGCATCGTCCAAGGCCGCCGTGCGCAATCACACCAAGACAGTGGCGCTTTATTGCGCCGGGCAAGGGTTGAAGATTCGATGCAACTCGATTCATCCCGCCGCCATCCTCACACCGATATGGGAGCCCATGCTGGGCACTGATTCTGGTCGGGAAGATCGAATGGCCGCCCTGGTTCGAGACACTCCGCTCAGACGATTCGGGATGCCCGATGAAGTGGCGGCCATGGCCCTGTTGCTGGCTTCGGATGAGGCTACCTACATTACCGGCAGTGAGTTCAACATTGACGGAGGTCTGTTGGCAGGGTCGGCAGCGACGCCAGAGGTGTTGGATGATGGCAAAATCTGAGGCCGTCGAACTGTCCGCACGAGGGGTTGCAATGAGCCACCCCCCTCTTGCTCACCGAGCGGGATATACCTTGTTGCCCTCAAAGTAGGTAGAAACGATCCGGGTTTCACTGATGTCATCGACCGGCACTTCAAAAATATTCTGGTTGAGCACAATGATGTCAGCTGACTTGCCCACCTCGATCGAACCGGTACGCTCACTGGCACCCAGCGCCTGAGCGCCATTTTTGGTGAAGATGCCTAACGCTTCTTCCAGTTTGATCGCCTGTTGTGGCCACATGGCGCCTGCATGCTGCCCGCTCGGATCACGACGTGTAACCAGCGCCTCGATTGCATTCCATGGGGTCAGGTCAGGCACGACAGAAGGCCAATCGGAGCCGGCGATGATGGTCGCACCGCTGTCGAGCAAATCCCGCGTCGGCCAGGCTTGCCGCGCCCGCTCGCCGACTACCGATTCGATGGCATCACTGATCGGCGACGGGTACCAGATGTAAGGTGAAAAGTCGGCGGTCGCGTTCAGACGCGCAAAGCGTGGCAGATCGGTCGGATCGATGAACTCTGCATGGGCAAGTTCCGGTTTCAGGCCGCTGTTGCCGTTGACCTTGCGCATCGCTTCAATCGCGTCGAGAGCGCTGCGGATGGCTTGATCCCCCGCCGCATGGATCTTCACGGTAAAACCCTGCTTATCCAACTCAATCAGCGCCGCCTTCAGTTCATCGGCGGTGAGCAGCAAGTGCCCTTTCTGAAGGTCATCGTGAGCGTGCGCATCTGGTTTGTAGGGCGAAATCATCGCCGCGGTGCGCGCGGAGGTTGGCACACCGTCCAGGTAGATTTTGGCGAAGCCAGTGTTGACGTGCCGGGACCGGTAACTGTCGCGGATGCGCATGATTTGCGGCATGTCGAATATGTTTTTCTTGTGCTCGTCCGAGATCCGGATCGCCACGCCGACGTGAGCATTCAGGCCTTCTTTCTGGTCGAGGTTGTAAAAAGCCCTGGCGACATTTTCGTTGGCGTCGGCGTCTTTGATCCCGGTAATGCCGAAGCTGTTGGCCAGTGCTACAGCGTACTGGGCGGCCTGCAGATACTGCGCATCGCTCCAGTCCGGCAGTTTGCTTTTTATATAGCCGTTGGCCTCCAGCAGAATGCCGGTGAATTCGCCGGTCGCGGGGTTCTTTTCAAAGCTACTGCCTTTCGGGGCCTGGGTCTCGGCGCTGATGTTCAACAACCCCATGGCCTTGGAGTTGGCCCAGATGTTGTGCCCGGTGTCATCGGTCAGCAGAAGCGCCTTGTCGCCGGAGATCGCATCCAGCCACTGACGCGGCGAATCGATGCCGTTTTTCTGGAAGAATTCGGCCGTCCATTGCCCGCCACGTATCCACTGCGACTGCGGTTGACCCTTGATGCAGGTGCTGATCCGTTCCTTTATCTGCAGCGGTGTGCTGGAAGCCGGGAAGTTGCATTGAAACAGCTGCTTCAAACCACCCCAGGTCGGATGCGCATGGGCATCGTTGATGCCCGGCATCGCCATCCTGTTCCCCAGGTCGACAACTTTGGTGCTGCCATTGCGAAAGCCCATCACCTGATCGGCAGAACCGACTGCGACTATTTTGCCGGCCTTGACGGCTACCGCCTCAGCCCATGGCTGTTGGCTGCTTCCGGTGTAGATCTTGCCGTTCTGCAGGATCAGATCCGCCTGCTGACTGGCTGGCACCGTTGCTGCCGCGTAGGTATTAAAGGAAGCTGCGACGGACAATATCAACACACTGAATTTATTAAGCAAGATGAACACCCCTGAAAAATCGGCACGCGAAATTACATCGCCAAAGATCACATTAAAAGTTGTAGATGTAGTTCAGATAAAATCGATTGGCATTGTGGGTAATAATCCCCGCAGGGCCATAGGAAGTGGCAAAGCGAGTGATATGATCGGGCGTTCCCTCGGTATTAAATTCGTTGTGCAACCACGCCAACCCAAGGCCTTTGAGCACACCTGTAAAATTGTATTGAAGAACACTTTGAAATTCCCTCCTGGAAAACCCGTCATAGCCCGCCGCGTGATTGGAAAATGCATAATGGCTATCGAGCCGCAGTTGCGGAATGCCGATAAAGTCGAAATCCGTACCGGCAAATACGCGGTACATCTCTTCGTCTTTCAAGCCAAAGTAATAGAACAGCTTTGCGCTGCTGTTCCAAGTGCCGTGATCCGCACTGAAGAACAGCCTATCGAAATCATCGCCGCTCACTTTGTTGTAATTGACGCCGGCATAGACATGTCCGATGCGATACTTGGCCGACAAGTCGATATAGCGCGCATCGTGTGAAGACTCCGCCTCGTACAGCCCGGGCACAGCGTTGTAATCGAAGAGTTTGCCGGCATCCTGCTGCATGCCATGGGTGGCATAGAGGTCCAGGAACTGATTGGTCGACAGTTGAAAACTGCGTTCGATCTTTATCGAGGACTCCTTCAGGTAATCCTTCGATTCTGCGTACTCCGTCAGGATTCGTGTGCCATCGCCGAAGGCATAACCGAGCGCATAAAGGCGCATGTCATCAATTTTTTCGCCGGCGAAGTTAGTCATGTCATCGGCCCATCCAGACTCGTTCCGTGCGCTGAAACCATTGACGTAGCTGTACCGCACATTCAATCCGCCGAGGCGGTAGTCGATATCCGCCCCCAGTGTCGATGGTGGCAAAATTCGTGAAACAGGATCATCGAAGTACAAGGCGTAACGCCGGCTCTTCTTGCCGACTCCGACATTGACCTCGCCCGCCTCTCCCACCAGGTGACCTCGCAAATAGGCTTCCACCGGTTTGGCGATACCATGGGGGGACTGCACGGTGTGCCCGGCTTCAAGGTTGCTGATACTGGTGGCTTTACTGCCGACATCCAGGGCATCGGCGACGCCATAGCTGTAATCCAGGCCCAACAGATTCTCGTACCATCCGGAGTTGAAACTGAACAGCGCCGCTTGAACCCATTCATCTCGCGTGGGCCCGACGCCATTGCCATGATTCTCGTTCCAGTAGAACTGGCTATAACGGATGGACGTACGACTGTCCGATATAAATGTACTGGATTCTTGAGCCTGGGCAGAGGCCATCATGGCAAATGACAAGGCATACAACGTGCAGGGGCTGATGGTTTTCACACTTGACCTTTTTATTATTGGAGATTGTCAGGATGACCCTATCCTACCCATCAACCGATATTCACTTATTGCTGTACGTGCCAGACTTGTTTTGATTTTCTGCCAACTTTACGCCAACTTATTAAATAAAACAGGCGCACATGCGCCTCGATTTGCATCGATGTCATCTTTAATTAAATAACACTAACAGGACGACCGGCATCACCTAAAATCGCCCTTCTTCAAATCAATTCATCATAGGAGACCGCGTGGTTTTACGTTGTTCGCAGAGAACTTCCTCTCCACTTTCAGCCAAATCCCAAAACAGCCCGGCCATGATTTGCAATCCTTCTTTAACGACGGGGGCCAGAAGGTGTTCGTCAGGTGCATGTTGCGAGCAGGAGGGGTAAGAATGTGGCACCCACAACGTTGGCAACCCCAGAACATCGGCAAAAATATCGTTGGGCAATGAGCCGCCGAGATTGGGCAGCAACGCGCAGGATTTTGCTGTCGTTCTTTCCAAGGAATCGATCGCCCAGCGTACCCAGGCGTTATCGGGGTCCAGGCGCGAGGCATGGAGAACTTCCCCTGGACTTTGCTGCACCTGCACGTGCGCGAATCCGTGTGCTGCCAAGTGCGCCTCGATTACCGCAATGAAGGTCTGCCAGTCGCAACCGGCGACAAAGCGTACCTGGCAGTGCGCCAGCGCCCTTGCAGGGATTGCACTGATCGGTGCATCGGCATTTCCGGTTCTGAACGCCAGTACTTCCAGGGTGTTCCAGCCGAAGACACGCTCAACGGGGGTCAGCCCCGGCTCGCCCCACGCAGGATCGATCTGCGGATCACCGGGACTGCTCGGTGTCAGTTCAATGCTGCTCAGGGCACGACGCACCGATTCAGGTATACCCGCGGGTTTCAACCCGGCCACTTGCACCTGGCCATTACCGTCCACCAGGCTGGCTATGGCATTGGCCAGCACAATACCCGGGTTGCGCAACAGACCGCCCCAGTTACCGGAATGGTGGGCGCCGTCGCGCAGGTCGACGCGCAGTTCGAAGTTGAATGCACCCCGTGAACCCAGGAAAACGGTCGGTCGGGCTGCACTCAAGCGTGGGCCGTCCGAGGCGATGAACACGTCTGCGGCCAGTTCCTGGCGGTGCTCCAAGCAAAACTGGCGCAGCCCCGGCGACCCCGCCTCTTCACCCATCTCCAGCAGCAACTTGACGTTAAACCCCAGGTGCCCGCCCCGGACCTCGATGACCTGCTGCAATGCCATCAGGTTGATCAAGTGTTGCCCTTTGTTATCGGCAGTGCCGCGACCGTACCAACGCTCGCCTTCAACCACGACGTCCCAAGGGCTCAGCCCGCTGCGCCATTGCGCGTCATAGCCGCGCACCACATCGCCATGTCCATACACCAGCAAGGTCGGCAGGTTCTCATCCTCGATCCGGCTGGCCACCAGCAACGGCCCATGGCCCGCGACAGGGTTGGGATACACACGGCTGATGAAGCCCATCGGCGCGATCAGCGGCACGATGAAATCTTCCAGGTAACTTTGCAGTTCCGGCAGTCGTTTCGGTTCCTGGCTTTCGGTGGGCATGGCAACGCTGCGTTGCAGCAGTGTCAGGAAATCCCCACGGTCGAAGTGACGGGTGACGTTATCGATGGCAAGCGAGCGGCTCAAGAGTGTTTTCCTTTGCTGACGGCGCGCGACGGCGCCCTATGCGCGACATTGAAAGGAATCTAGACTTGGCCGCCAAATGCGACAATCACAATGATTAGCACGATGCATTGCCAAAAAGGCAAAGGTGAGGCTGATGCAATTCAACAGCATGCAATCCATAGCCCTGCGCTATTTTCTTGAAGTGGTACGCAGCGGATCGGTCAACGAAGCCTCGACCAGGCTGAATGTGGCCGCCTCAGCGGTCAGCCGGCAAATCGCAAAGCTCGAATATGAATTGGGTACGCCTTTGTTCGAGCGCCGCTCACGGGGCATGTTGCCCACCACGGCGGGGGAACAGGTCGCGGCGTATGCGCGCAAGGCGCAAATGGAGGCCGTGCAACTGGTCGAAGAGTTGCGCGAACTGCATGGCTTGCGACGTGGCAATGTTCGCGTTGCTTGCTCGCAAGGCTTCGCCATCGACTTTCTGCCGGATGCCATCGCCCGCTTTCGCCGGGTCTACGAAGGCATCCTGTTTACCCTCGACGTGGTTTCCCCTGATGAAGTGACCAAATGGGTGCGCGAAGGCACTGCCGACCTGGGGTTGACCTACAGCCTGTCCCCGGAGCGGGAGATCAATGTCGAATGTGCGCTACCAGGCAGCATCATGGCCATGGTCCCGGCGCAGCATCCTCTGGCGGGTCGGGCGGCGATTGAACTGGCTGACCTGCAGTCTTACCCCATTGCCTTGCCCGCCAGCGATACCACTGCCCGGCGCCTGTTCGACATATGCTGCGGCGTTCAGGGCCTGACGTTCAATGTGGCGCTGGAGAGCAATTACATGGCCGCCCTTTATCGCTTCGTTGCCAGGCAAGGCGGCGTGAGCCTGTCCAACACCATCAGTAACATGGGCTATTTGCAGGGCCAGCAAATCGTCGCCATCCCAATCGTCGACGAACCCATGCAAGCGCGCCGCATCGAGTTGCAAAGCATGGCCGGGCGGACGTTACCGCAAGCCGTCAGTGCCTTTCGCGACTTTCTGGTGGACGCGTTACAGGAACCTGCCAATGAAATGCCCATTCTTGAATGACCACCATCATTCTGAAAATGAGTACGCTTTGTTGCCAATAAAATGATTTTAAGCACGCCTGTCGCGTGCTTAAACTCCAGCGCCTGCACATTGAGCGCACAAGCACTCGCTTCATTCGTCCGATGCCATAACAACCCTTATAAAAGGCGGATTACCTATGTACAGCAGAATCGAATCTGTGGCTCCCGCGTGCCCGACGTCCCGCCAGCCCATACCGTTATGGAAAGCCGCGAGCGCTGCTTTGGTGGGAAACACGCTGGAATGGTACGACATGGCGTTATATGCCTACTTCGCCTTCCTGATCTCCAAACTGTTTTTCCCCACCGACAGTGAAAGTCTGTCGTTGCTCATCACTTTCGGTACCTTTGGCGTGTCCTTCCTGGTGCGGCCACTTGGCGCGCTCGTCCTTGGCGCCTACGCCGACCGCGCGGGCCGCAAGAAATCTTTGACGGTGTCCATCAGCCTGATGCTGACCGGCACCCTGGTCATCGCGTGTATTCCCACGTATGGCGCCATCGGTATTCTGGCCCCCATGGGCATCTTCGTTGCGCGCCTGTTGCAGGGTTTCTCTGCCGGTGGCGAGTTTGGCAGTTCCACCGCCTACCTGATCGAGCATGCCTCGCCCAAAAGACGCGGTTTTGTGGCCAGCCTGCAGTTCGCCAGCCAAGGGCTGGGCACTGTGCTCGCGTCGTTGTTCGGCTACGTACTGACCGCCAACCTGAGCCCTGATGAAATGCTCAATTGGGGCTGGCGCGTGCCGTTTCTGTTCGGCCTGCTGATCGGTCCGGTGGGTATTTACATCCGTCGCAACTGCGAAGAGTCTCCAGCCTTTGTGAACAGCGAAACCAGCCATGCGCCAGTGCGCGAACTGTTCCAGACGCAAAAGCTGTTGGTGCTGATCGCGATGGGCGCCCTGGTGGTTTCCACGGCATCCAACTTCCTGATCCAGTACATGCCTTCCTACGCCGCCAAAGATCTGGGTCTGCCCCACTCCTCCGGTTTCATGGCGACCTTGATCGGTGGCCTGATCCTGACGTTTGTCACCCCGCTCGTTGGCCTGCTTTCAGACCGCATCGGGCGTATTCGCATCATGGCGGTATCGGCCGCGTTCTACCTCTGCGTGGCCTATCCGGCCTTCGCCTGGCTGAATGCTACGCCCACGCTGCTGTCGCTAATGCTCGTGGTCAGCCTGATGGCCTTGATCAAAGCGGTTTACTTCGCGCCGTTGCCAGCCTTGATGTCGGAGATTTTCCCGGTGCAAACCCGGGCCACCGGGATGTCGTTGAGCTACAACATTGGCGTTACGTTCTTCGGCGGTTTCGCGCCCTTCATCGCCGCCTCCCTGATCAACCTGACCGGCAGTAATGCCGCACCGAGTTACTACCTGATGTTCGCTGCGGTGATCAGTCTGTGCGCATTGGTGGGGGCCCGACTGAAGCTGAAACTAATCTGAAAATTGCTGGAATGGGTGTGAAGTGGCGCCCCCCACCCCTTCATACCCGGCAAAGCGCGCGTTCAAACCCGCGCGTCACGCTCGACAACCCTGAACCCCAGGCTCTGATTGAACCGCAGCAGATACCCATCCGGATCGAGCACCAGGAAATTAAGCTCGCCATGCTCGCGCTTGTTGTCCCGGTACCAGCACTCTTCAATCGGCCTGCGCAACTCAAAACCGGCGTCTTCGACAACCTTGGCCAAGGCTTGGGCATCAGGACAGCGAATCGAAAGATTCATCCCTCGGCCGTAAGGCGCTGTCAGCGGGCCGACACGCCACGCAGACGCCTGCAGGTCATCCTGCTCCAGCATCACCTGGCTCCCTTCAAAGGACAGGAAGGCAAATTTGTGTTCCGGCCTTTCGTATTCAATCTGAAAGCCGAGGACCCGGCAGTAGAAATCCAGGCTTCGTTGCAGGTCAGAGACGATCATCTCTGGAACCAATGGGTTCATTTTCACAAACAGACTCCTTGTCGTTGATAACACTTTCTCAAGCAGACTGGCTTGTCCACGTCTGCCCGGGAACGGTTTGTACCACACATTCCGGGCCAGCCATGAACGATGCAGTTCACTCCCCCAGCCCTTCCCTGACGATGTCGAAAAAGCTCGTGAGGATTCGCCGTGAGCTCTGTGCCCGCAGGCACACCAGGGTTTCGGTGAAGTGGTGCCGAGAGTCGCTGATCGGCAAGCCGCGCAGCCTTGAATCAAAGCCCAGCTCGGCCGCCGAGACCACGCCGACGCCCATGCCGATCGCCACGGCCTCCCGCGCGGCCTCACGGCCTTCCGCGACAATCGCCTTGCGGATGTGCAAGCCAGCGGCGTTCATCTCTTCTTCCAGGGATAGCCGGGTGACCGAGCCGGGTTCGCGCAACACCAGCGGCGTGTTGTCGAGGTCGGCGAGGCAAATGGAGGTGCGTTGCGCCCATGGATGGTCATGGGCGACGAAGGCGAGCATCGGATCGCTGCGCAGGTGCAGGGTCTGCAGGCGCTCGTCCTCGATGTGCCGGCCCAGCAGGACAATGTCGGCCTGATGGCCGAACAGGCGCTCGAGGACTTCATCGGTGTTGGCCGTTTCAATCTTCACGTCGACGCCGGGGTAACGGCTGCAGAAGCGCGAGACGTAGGGCAGGACATGCACCGGCGCATCCACGGCGAGGTTGAGGGTCCCCGTAGACAGGGTGCGGTAGTCCATCAGCATGTCGTGGGCATCGACGCTGATATCGAACAGGCGCCGGGTCAGGCCAAACAAGCGCTCGCCCACTTCCGTCAGGCGCACCAGGCGCTTGTCCCGATAGAACACCATCACGCCGTAATGCTCCTCGAGCTTGCGCACCTGATCGGACACCGCCGGCTGGGACAGGCACAGCTGCTCGGCGGCGCGGGTGAAGCTGCCGTTCATGGCCACGGCGTGGAACGCCTTGAGTTGCGTATGGGAAATCGCCATGGAAGACCTCGCTATAGTTTCAGCTTATTCATGCATCCGTTAAATCGATTTTATTTATGCACGATGAACTGCAAGCATGGTTTTCGCAAGTCGTCTGACCGCTGCCCACGTCCCCCAACCGATCGATGGAGATGAGCCCATGCGCCCCTACTGGCTCGACCAGGCCCTGAAAGGCCAACCCGCCACGCCCTGCCCGCCGCTGCAGGAGGAAACCCGCGCCGATGTCTGCATCGTCGGTGGCGGTTACACCGGTTTGTGGACCGCGATCATGATCAAGGAGCAGAACCCGGAACTGGACGTGGTCATCGTCGAAGCCGACATCTGCGGTGCCGGTGCCAGCGGACGCAACGGCGGTTGCGCCCTCTCCTGGTCGGCCAAGTACTTCACCCTCGAGCGCCTGTTCGGCGTTGAAGAGGCGGTGCGCCTGGTCAAGGAATCGGAGCAGAGCATCTACGCCATCGGCCGCTTTTGCGAACAGTACGGCGTGGATGCCGATTACCGCCTCGATGGCACGCTCTACACGGCGACCAACCGCGCCCAGATGGGTTCCACCGACGGGGTAATCGCCGCGCTGGAGCGCCACGGCATCAACTCTTTCAGCAAATACGCGGTGGCGGATGTGCAGCGCATGGCCGGTTCGGCCCGGCACGTCGAGGGCTGGTTTTCGCCGGCGGCGGCCAGTGTGCAGCCGGGCAAGCTGGTGCGCGGATTGCGTCGGGTCGCGCTGGAACTGGGCGTGCGCCTCTACGAAGGCTCGCCGATGACCGGCCTCGAACAAGGGCTGCCCGCCACCGTCAACACGCCGGGTGGACGCGTGGTGGCCGATCGGGTGGTGATGGCGATCAATGCGTGGATGGCGCGGACCTTTCCGGCGTTCGAGCGTACCGTGGCCATCGTTTCCAGCGACATGATCATCACCGAGCCGCGACCTGATCTGCTCGAGCGCATCGGCCTGACCAGCGGGGTCACCGTGCTCGATTCGCGGATCTTCGTGCACTACTACCACAACACGCCGGACGGCCGGATCATGCTCGGCAAAGGCGGCAATACCTTCGCCTACGGCGGTCGCATGCTGCCGGTGTTCGACCAGCCCTCCCCTTATGCAGACTTGCTGCGCAACACCCTGGGGGAGTTCTTTCCGGACTTTGCCGATGTCGGCATCGCCGCCACCTGGAACGGCCCGTCCGATCGCTCGGTTACCGGGCTGCCGTTCTTCGGGCGCATGGGCGATCGGGGCAATATATTCTATGGCTTCGGTTATTCCGGCAGCGGCGTCGGCCCCTGTCATATGGGCGGGCAGATCCTTTCCTCGCTGGTGCTCGGGCTGGACAACCCCTGGACCCGCTCACCGCTGCTGCAAGGCCCCCTCGGCCACTTCCCTGCGGAGCCGATTCGCTACCTGGGTTCGTTGATGGTGCGCAATGCCGTGCGCCGCAAGGAACGCGCCGAAGACCACAATCGACGGCCGAGTCGACTGGATGTACGCCTGGCAAAATTTGCGGCGGCGGCCGGCAAGGCGGACAAGGGGTGAGCGGTTCGGCTTTATTCTGAAATTTTTTTCGCTGCCCTACGGAAAAAAACCTGCCCGGACCGGACCGGGCAGGCGCATTTGTAACAGCATTTTTCGCAGGCGAATCACCTCATTCGGACTCATCTGGCAAGTGCCATTTCGGCCAAAAATGCGTCTCGAAAAAAGTCCGCAAATTTCTTCGCAACGGTGTTAACCCGCAGATCCCTCACCTGAAAATTCGTCATCAAATTCAACTACCTGAATTTGAAACCCGCCCCTGATCAATGACATCGACGGGATGGGCGCACGCATCTTCGCGCCCTGAAAACACGGCCGATTTGTGCTGGCCTGCAGCCATGATTTCACCTGTCATTTCAGTAAAAACCGCTCAGCTGACCGATCGGTCATCTATAAGCTCAGCTTGTTAGTGACATGTGATAAATCGATTTCAGTTATTTTTTCTCGAGTGTTTTTATCGCTCCGTGCATCACTCCTCACAACAACAAAACCGCCGGAGAAGATCATGACCAAAGCTGAATTCCCTACTCCCCTGCCGCTGGCCACACCAGCCCTGGGCGAACCCTACCTGCTGACCCCGGGGCCGCTGACCACTTCAAAAGCCACCAAGGAAGCCATGCTTCGCGACTGGGGTTCATGGGACGGCGCCTTCAACACAGTCACCGCCGAAGTTCGCCAGCACCTGCTGCGCATGGCCGGTGTACAGGACGACAGTTTTGCCTGCGTGCCGTTGCAGGGCAGCGGCAGTTACTCGGTGGAAGCCGCATTGGCAACCGCCATTCCCCGTGACGGCAAGGCCCTGGTGCTGATGAACGGCGCCTACGGCCAGCGCGCCACGAAAACCCTGGAATACCTGGGCCGAGCCTACATCACCCTGGACAAGGGCGACTACCTGCCGCCGCAGCCGGAGGAAGTGGACGCACTGCTCAAGGCCAACCCCGATGTGACCCATGTCTTCCTGGTCCATTGCGAGACCAGCTCCGGCATCCTCAACCCGCTGCGCGCTATCGCCGATGTAGTGAAAGCCCACGGCAAGGCCCTGATCATCGACGCCATGAGCACCTTCGGCGCCGTGCCGGTGACCGTCGATGAAATCGCCTTTGACGTGCTGGTGTCCTCGGCCAACAAGTGCATCGAAGGCATCCCCGGTTTCGGCTTCGTGATCATCCGCCGTTCAGTCCTGGAAGCGGCCAAGGGCCGCGCCAACTCACTGTCCCTCGACCTCTACGAGCAGTGGGTCTACATGGAGCGCACCGGCCAATGGCGGTTCACCCCGCCCACCCACAGTGTGGTGGCTTTCCACAAGGCCCTCGAACAGCACGCGGACGAAGGCGGCGTGCCGGGGCGCCTGGCGCGCTACACGCACAACCGTGACGTCCTGGTCAGTGGCATGCGCGAGCTGGGCTTTCGCACCCTGCTGGAAGACTGCTGGCTGTCGCCGATCATCACCACCTTCTTCTGCCCCGAGCATCCGGACTTCCAGTTCATGCGTTTCTACGATGAGCTCAAGGCCCGCCAATTCATCATCTACCCGGGCAAGTTGACCCAGGCCGAAAGCTTCCGCATCGGCTGCATCGGCCAGATCGATGAATACGTCGTCCACCAGTTGCTGCGCGCCATCGCCGACAGCCTCCTGGCCATGGGAGTGGACATGCAAAAAACCACCAGCTGACCCCTTTTCAAGGTCCCGGTCATTCGAGCAAAGGCGCAATGGGTAGCGCCTCTGGGCAGGGACCTTTTTTTACTCATGGATTCGCTGACCCGTCGCTCGGTTTCACCGGACACGGGTCAGTGATCGCGACAAGTTGATGCCTCAGGCCTGATGCCGTTCCCACTGCCATCTGATCGATGACGTGTGTCCGGGCGGGCTTGAGCACCAAAAACAAAAACAAGAACCGAACTCAATTGCGCTGTCTGGCACCTCACACGGGATCAGAACACCATGAACACGAACACCACGAGTCCTCTCGCAACCGGCTGGAAATCCCTCCAGCGCTGGCGCGTGCAGATTTTCCTGATCACCTGGGTGGCTTACGCCGCCTTCTACTTCACCCGCAAGGCCTTCTCCGTCGCCAAGCTGGGTATTGGCGAAGACCCGAGCTTCATGCTCGAAAAGTCGATGATGGCCAACCTCGATGCGCTGTACCTGACGGCTTATGCCGTGGGTCAGTTCCTCTGGGGCAATTTCTCTGACCGCTTCGGGCCCAGGGTGGTGGTCCTCAGCGGCCTGGTCATTTCAGCCGTCGCGGCGCTTGCCATGGGCACCTACGCGACCTTGCCGATTTTCGTCTCCTGCATGCTGATCCAGGGGCTTGCCCAGTCCACCGGCTGGTCGGGGCTGTGCAAGAACGTCGGCAGTTTCTTCGCCACCGGCGAACGTGGCCGCGTATTGGGTTACTGGAGCACCAGCTACGCCTTTGGCGGCCTGGTGGCCACGCCCTTTGCCGGTTGGTGGGCTTACAGCACCTACCACGACTGGCGCCTGGCATTCATCAGCAGTGCCGTGGTGGTGCTGGTGGTGGCGGTGTTGTTTTTTCTCCTGCAGCGCAACCGTCCTGAGGACGTAGGCCTGCCGCCGGTGGAGATCGAGCTCGAACCCGTCAGCAATGTGGTGGTGCCGCGGGAAAGCATGTGGGCCGGTCTGCGCACGGTGATGAAGAACCGCACGGTGATGGTGCTGGGCCTGGCGTATTTCATGCTCAAGCCGGCGCGCTACGCCATCCTGCTGTGGGGCCCGGTGATCATCTACGATCGCATGCCCGAGATCGGCAAGGTCGCTTCCGCCATCGTTCCAACGTCCTTTGAACTGGCGGGCCTGGTCGGTCCGATCCTCATCGGCATCGCCTCGGACAAGTACTTCGGCGCCCGTCGTATCCCGGCCTGCGTGCTCAGCCTGGTGGTCCTGACTGTCTGCCTGGCGTTGTTCGTCCCGGCGATGCAGAGCGGCAGCCTGTACATGGTGATCGGCCTGCTGTTCATGATGGGCCTGACGCTCTACGGACCGGACTCGATGATCAGCGGCTCGGCCGCCATCGACTTCGGCAGCAAGGACGGCGCGGCCTCCGCCGCCGGCTTCGTCAACGGTTGCGGTTCGGTCGGAGCGGTCCTCGGCGGCCTGCTGCCAGGTTACTTCGACACCATCACCGTGTTCCTCGTCTTTACCGCTGCCGCGCTGCTGGCCAGCCTGATGCTGATCCCCTTCTGGAACAGCCGTCCGAAAACCGTGGAAAGCCCGCTGCTGGCCGCGAACACCGAACAACCGGTTGGCGCCACCGCCTCCTGACCCCTTACCTGCCTGACAATGACTGGAGCAATCACCATGCAATACCAACAACCTACCCAACTGCAAGCCGTGGTTCTGGACTGGGCCGGCACCGTCGTAGACTTCGGTTCCTTCGCACCGACGCAGATTTTCGTCGAGGCCTTCGCCGAGTTCGGCGTTACCGTGTCCCTGGCGGAAGCCCGTGGCCCGATGGGCATGGGCAAGTGGGATCACATCCGCACCCTGTGCAACGAGCCGCAGATCGCCGATCGCTACCATGCGGTGTTCGGCCGCCTGCCCACCGATGACGATGTCACCGCCCTGTACGAGCGCTTCATGCCGTTGCAGATCGAAAAGATCGCCGTGCATTCGGCGTTGATTCCCGGGGCGCTGGACACCATCAACGGCCTGCGCGAACAGGGCCTGAAAATCGGCTCCTGCTCGGGTTACCCGGCCGTGGTCATGGAAAAAGTCGTGGAGCTGGCGCGCAAGAACGGCTACGTCACCGACCACGTGGTGGCCACCGACGAAGTGCCCAACGGCCGTCCGCATCCTGCCCAGGCACTGGCCAATGTCATCGCCCTGGGCATCAGCGACGTGGCGGCTTGCGTCAAGGTCGACGACACCTGGCCGGGCATTCTCGAAGGCCGCAGCGCGGGCATGTGGACCGTGGCACTGACCTGTTCCGGCAACGCCCTGGGCCTGACCTACGACGAATTCAAGGACTTGTCCCTGGATCAGTTGGCTGCAGAGCGCGCTCGCATCATCAAGATGTTCGAGCCTTCGCGCCCGCACTACCTGATCGACACCATCGTCGATCTGCCGGGCGTCATTGAAGACATCAATGCCCGCCTGGCCCGTGGCGAAACCCCTCAGGGCTGCTGATCACTGACCGTGGCCGTCCCCTCGGGGCGGCCACACCCCAGAACAACAAGAGAGAAGCCATCATGAACTACGCCCACCCAGGCACTGCCGGTGCCATCGTTTCCTTCAAGTCCCGCTACGGTAACTACATCGGCGGCGAGTTCGTCGCGCCGGTCAAAGGTCAGTACTTCACCACCACCTCGCCGGTGAATGGCCAACCCATTGCCGAATTCCCCCGCTCCAGCGCCGAAGACATCGAAAAAGCCCTGGATGCCGCCCACGCCGCCGCCGATGCCTGGGGCAAGACCTCGGTGCAGGACCGCTCCCTGGCACTGCTGAAGATTGCCGACCGCATCGAACAAAACCTCGAACTGCTGGCCGTCACCGAAACCTGGGACAACGGCAAGGCCGTGCGCGAAACGCTGAACGCCGACATCCCCCTGGCCGTTGACCACTTCCGCTACTACGCCGGCTGCATCCGTGCCCAGGAAGGCAGCTCCGCGGAAATCAACGAACACACCGCCGCCTATCACTTCCACGAACCGCTGGGCGTGGTCGGCCAGATCATCCCGTGGAACTTCCCGATCCTGATGGCCGCCTGGAAACTCGCCCCGGCCCTGGCCGCCGGCAACTGCGTGGTGCTCAAGCCTGCCGAGCAAACCCCGCTGGGCATCACCGTGCTGGTCGAACTGATCGGCGACCTGCTGCCGCCCGGCGTGCTCAACGTCGTGCAGGGCTTCGGCAAGGAAGCCGGCGAAGCCCTGGCCACCAGCAAACGCATCGCCAAGATCGCCTTCACCGGCTCGACCCCGGTGGGCTCGCACATCATGAAATGCGCGGCGGAAAACATCATTCCGTCCACCGTGGAGCTGGGCGGCAAATCGCCGAACATCTTCTTCGAAGACATCATGAAGGCTGAGCCTTCTTTCATCGAAAAAGCCGCCGAAGGCCTGGTGCTGGCGTTCTTCAACCAGGGCGAAGTCTGCACCTGCCCGTCCCGCGCGCTGGTGCAGGAGTCGATCTACGACGACTTCATGCAAGTGGTGATGAAAAAGATTCAGCAAATCAAACGTGGCGACCCGCTGGACACCGACACCATGGTCGGCGCCCAGGCGTCCGAGCAGCAGTTCGACAAGATCCTCTCCTACCTGGAAATCGCCAAGGGCGAAGGCGCCGAACTGCTCACCGGCGGCAAGGTGGAACAACTCGAGGGCAACCTGGCCAGCGGCTATTACATCCAGCCGACCCTGCTCAAGGGCACCAACAAGATGCGCGTGTTCCAGGAAGAAATCTTCGGCCCGGTGGTGAGCATCACCACCTTCAAGG